>Ga0209700_103922_pt1 | contig 27700 bp, 21 predicted proteins | sample SiratroredBW_FD_187528 | JGI IMG/M metagenome (GOLD analysis project Ga0209700, IMG submission 187528) | Root nodule microbial communities of legume samples collected from California, USA - Siratro red BW (SPAdes) (version 2) | ecosystem: Host-associated > Plants > Roots > Nodule | place: USA... | reverse complement strand
TGCTGAAAAAAAAAAAAAAAAAAATAACAATGGTGGTTTAGTGGAACCAGGGGCTTCCATGGTGGGGATAGTGCATTGGGCTTAATCAACAGTTCTTGCATGCACGGTTTGAAGTGATGTGTGTGGTGGCTGAGTTTCTCTATAAAACTTTTCACAGAATTTTTGTTTAAAAAATTGTTTTTAATAAATTAAATTGAGATTTTTAATGATTTAGAAATACAATTTTTAAAAATTTATATAAGATAGATTTTATAAATTAATTTTATTTATAAAGAGTGAATTTTATAGAGATGAATGCTACCAGAGCAGTGTCTTCCTTTGGTGTGTTCTGGAATCTAATTGGGTTGTACTGCAGAAGGAAGGGTGCTAAAGGGCCATTGGTCAGGCTGCTACGGAAAAGTGGCCACCAAGGAAGCCTTATCCTTGTTATGAATAACTTTTATTCAGTATTCATGAAAAAGAAAATGAAAATATATAATTAATTATCCTATTAGATAATTATTATTCATTTAAAATAATAAATTATTCATTTAAAATAATAAATTATTCATTTACTAATGAATTTTCTAACTCAAACATAACTTGAAATTATATATTATTTTAGTTTATAGTTATTTAATTGCTAAAGAAACATACAAATAAAAAAAAATTGTAAGTACTTCCGTGTTAATGTGTCACTATCTATAATATGATATCCATTTGAAAACACTTGGCAATTTTTATATTTTTTTTTTTTTGCAAAGGTGATTTAGACAATCAGATCCAAATGAATAATATAAGAAAACCTATCAATGTCTCCAACCATTAAATTTAACACCAATTTACTCCTAGAATGTTTTTTGAATTAATAATAAGGTAAAGAAATTAAATTCAAATAACTCTTATTCTTAGTTCAAAGAATACACATATTTTACTTTGTTTTAAATATAACTCATAAAATAAAATATACTTAATCTCCGTCCTCATTATCTTTTCAAGCTGTTTAATAATTAAATAAGTTAAATAATAATAAAACTTTAAAAATAGAAATATGATTAAAATTCAAATAAATTAAGAAAATAAATAAATAAATGAAGAATATCTTATGTATGACCGAATCACTATTATGGTGAGCCTCTCAATTTAGTTTCCCTCAAACAAAATTTTTTTAGGAGGTGTAAGTATTATATCTGGTTATTGTTGTTCCTCATCTCACTTATAAATTAAAATTCTCTTATAATAAAATATTTGAGGATAATAAGAAAGGATAAAGACCCTCTCAATATTAGATTAAAGTTCAATAGAATCTTTTGTTGAATTTTGATTTTGTGTTTAAATAACAAAGAGTAAAATGTATCCTTATCTCGTTATATTCAAATGTCTTGTTTATTCTAGCTGTACTTTCGTTACGTTCTTTGTCTAATAAGTTTTTATTAGACAAATAATAAACATATTTATCTAATAGATGATAAACCTTGATCATTAATGCAAGTTTTTCAACTCCTCCATTTATACCAAATAACATTATACTTTCATTGTTGGAAGGATTAATAGTTTTATACATATAACTAACCAATTTGATTTACTATTATTGTATGACTAGTCTTTGTACTTTATTGAAATTTCACGTGGTTCACATTCATTTATCTCACAAGGTCCTCTAAAGATGGTTATTCAATATAAGAAGTAGTATATATGTTAGTTTATACAAGTTGTTTATGTTGTATAATTAAATATAGTTGAAAGGATGATTCAACTTACTGAAATTCATCATAATAATAGGATTGTGGAAAATATGTTATCTGCCAGCTGAAAATGACATATTTCATTTGAAAAATATGTTATTTTTTAAATGAAATAATTTTCATATCAATATATATTAAAGTTAAACCCATATCCATATTCACAATAAAATGAAAATCTGAAAGAAATTAAAAAACATGAAAAATTGATCCTAATAATTTCTAAAAGAATGAAAGGAATCTAAAACACTTTAAAATACATATTTAAATGAATTGGAATGATAACATTTCAGAAAATCACAAAATTACAATATGAATTATGTTATGAACAATCAATTACTAAATGAGCAACACATATATTCTTTTCATGTGATTTTTACTAAGCCTATAAAAATGCATTATCAATTTCAGGATCAAATATACAATACTTAAAAACTAGACCTGGTCATACATGAAAATAATAATCAAAATAGCATGTACACCTTATATATACATGAACAATGTTAGTGTAAAAAAATGTATCATGAAAGTAAAAGATATGGATGATGTAAGACCTTAGTAAATCTCTTTTCAATATAAGAAAATATAACAAAAAGATTTTACAATTTTATCAAATGTTTAACTATATTAGATAATGGCTAAAAATCAAGGAAAATGGAAAAAGGTATGAAAAATGTTAAAACTTTTAATAAACATGATATTTTACAATTATGGTAATCAAGAGAATACAAAAATGGTTAAAGATTTGATATTACTGGAATTTCTACAATTTAACTCAACACTTTTAATAGATAAGAATTTGTAAAAGAAAAAAAAAATCATGTTTGAGATATAAAGTTATTAAAAATAAGAATATTTATTTATATATAATAAATTAGATGTCAAATTTATTTATTTTAGAGAGAAACACTAATTAGATGTATAGAATGCTATTAAAAGATATAAAACACGTAAAGTAGATGTATACATAAAAGATTATCTGGAGAATGATGTAGTTTTGAGAAGGCCAGGAGTTTATTGTTAAAAAGGAAGCATAGAGATATGTTTTACCAAATTTTCTGATGGATACCAAAATGCTCTAGTCAGGAGATATGAGATTTTTTCTAACCAAAACAATCTATTTTGTATATTTGTGTTTTTTTTTTCATATTATTTATAACCAAGTATTTCTTGTGCTAGTAATTTTTTTTCAAGAGTATTAAAGTCTACATTCTTGATTTCTTTATTTTATTGATTATTACTTTAATTTGACGATTTTTTATTAAGATTTATTATATTATCTTTCATATTCATTTCTAAATCATGTGTTCATTTATATTTTATTAGAATAAAATCTTTCTATATTTATACCAAATATATTTTAATTTATTTAATATTTATATTTTAATATTTTAAAAAATTTTGAAAAATAAAATTTATTGAAATAAGTCAAAATCCTACGTACCCGTTCAAGCTATTATATTGTTTTTAACTAATCTCGTATCTCCTATGTTAATTAAAGTGAAAAATACACTCTAACATATAATGCAACAAACAATTCATTACACGAATGATTGATTATTAGATTTTATTCTATCATACAAAGTTGATAAATAAGTACTAAAAACTTTAAATTTTAGTAATCCACCACTACATTCGGCTGACAAACTTGTTCCCAACTCACCCAAACAATCATTTTGCATTTCCACCACCGATAGCAAATATCTTTGAGAGTTTCTATCAAGATTTTTGTGACTTCCTTTGGGCTTCGGAAAGTGACAACAAATGTAACACTCAACTTCTTTCATACCACTACTTCTAAAGTTATTCTCCCAGTAATTTTAATAACATACTTATATGAATGTTGATATAAGACATTATTAAAATTAATATATTAACACAATTAATTAAACTAATAGAATAATTATTAATTAGAATCAAATTAACATATTTATTAAAGGTTAGAGTGGACTGAGGTCAACTTCTATAGTTAAATTTGAATTTAACAAAGATTTAACCATGATTGGATTAAGTCTCACTCCAAACAAACTTTGTCTACGATTAGGATATTATGAGATAAAGCCAAACAATAAAATGGAATCAAATTACTCTTTTTTTTTTTCGATTAAAACCATAAAATCTGTTGATATTTATCATTTCTGGCGGCATATATGTCTAATACTTCAATAAACATGCTGTTTTGCACAAAGAAAAGCCATTTTGAAATGTTTTTAACGTCATTGCTGACGACAATATAGTACTTTTAGTTATTTTATACGGAGAACTACATAACGCAATTACACATAATTACACAGTATTAGAAGGAAAGATGATATTTTAACACTACTATACACATAATTACACAGTATTAGAAGGAAAGATGATATTTTAACACTACTATTCATCTTTGACACTATTAAATACTAATGTATATTATTGTTTTATTTATATATAATATTTTATTAATAAAATATAATGTTAAATAAGAGTATAATTGAATAATAGTATCAAACTAACATTTTTCTATTAACATTTTCTTATTAGAAGGGTTAGTTTTTCTAGCTGTGATTATAATCCTTACATAAAAAGTAACATGTAAAATAACTAAATTTTACAAGCAAAAGGTACTCATGACACAACACATAAAAATTAAACTCTAAAGTTAGTTCATTGCATTTTACAAGTAGTTTTTTTTTTTTAATGAGTAATGCAAAATTTTATGCTATAAATCTTATCATATATGAAAAATCTACAATTGGATGATATGTATTAAAAAAAATTATAATCGTTACACTTCTATAGAATTATCAATGTTAAGGTTTAAAAAAATCTTGTCGGTACGTAATTTGTTTTAAGAATTTAAATGGTTGGAATAATTTCCACAACTTGTTGATTTTCCTGTTAATAAAAAATTTCTTATTTAGATGTGAAACACTATTAATGGAAAACAGAAAGTTTATCATAGTTTTCTTCAAAAATTCAATTTTCAGAAAAATTATTAATAAAAAACCTAAAAATTACTTTACTCTCTTCAAAACCTACTCTACATTTAGAGATTTTGTTTTCAAGAAAAATATTAATGGAAAACTGAAAAATAATTACTGTAGCGCTCTTCAAAAGTCCTATTTCAGAAATTTTACATTTAAGAAAATGATTTAATTGAGAATCAACTAATCAAAACTCTGACCTATGCAATGACATAATTAGTTTTCAATTATTGAAATAAGTCTATGGCTATAAAGGGAGATGCAGGGTTCCTTGTCTTCCACGGGATATGCAATTCATCGAAACACATTTTGACAAATTGCATTGTGACACAAAAAACATGTCTTCATCAAACATCCCTCATGTGGTGCTCAAACTCTCTTCCAACCATCACAAAATGCCTCTGATAGGACTTGGAACTGCTTCAACATCTTCCACCACCGATGACACCAAAGAGGCAGTGTTAGAAGCTATCAAAGTAGGTTATAGACACTTCGATACTGCTTCAGTATATGGCTCTGAGCAACCCCTCGGAGAAGCCATTGCTGAAGCACTTCAACTTGGCCTCATAGCCTCCAGAGATGAACTCTTCATCACTTCCAAACTCTGGTGCACTGATAACTTTCCTCATCTCGTTCTTCCTGCTCTCCAGAAAACTCTTCAGTAAGTGCACAACTCCTCAATTACACGTCTCTATGCATTTGCATAAACCCTTCATGAAACTTATTTTATATGCATACACACACATATATATCTACTGTCATAACGATGACTCATACTCATAAGTATGATTGACTGAAATATATTAAAAATCAAGATTTGGATGGATCTAACTTTTTGTTTGATGATTAATAATTTGAAAATTTTAACAAATAGTTAAGTATTAAAAAGTGTGTTTGAAAAATGTATTATTACATCTCTTTCACACACTGAAGCAAGTTTTTTGTGTGGAGCCCAAAACTAATGCAGGTCTCTGAAGTTGGAATATCTGGATCTTTATCTGATTCACTGGCCCATTTCTGTGAAACCTGGAATTTGGAAATTTCCTTATCCTGAAGAAGCCCTAACATCATTTGACTTAAAGGGTGTGTGGAAAGCAATGGAAGAATGTCAAAATCTAGGCCTTACGAAATGCATTGGGGTCAGCAATTTCAGTTGTAATAAACTTGAAAAGCTGCTCTCTTTTGCTACTATTCCTCCTTCTGTCAATCAAGTAAGCCATAAGTTCTATCAGATATGTTTGTATTTTCAAATGATGGCTCACTTTTGGTTACTTTCTACGTACCATCAAACAGGTTGAGATGAATCCTAGTTGGCAACAAAAAAAGCTGAGAGAATATTGCCAATCAAAAGGAATAATCATAACTGCATACTCTCCTTTGGGGGCACCAGGGGCCATGTGGGGGTCCAATAATGTTGCTGATAATGAATTGCTCAAGGAAATTGCAAAAACTCATGGCAAATCTTTTGCTCAGGTAACCATTTCATACTTCAGCTTCATTTTTCAACCAACTATATAAGTTTCAATCATAAAGAGTATATAATTTACATTTGGATGAAACGAACGAAAAATAATAATCCATATTGTTGATGCAATTAAGTGATTTGGTTTCACTTGAGGAAAAGTTAAGAACCATACATGTATATGGCTCCAAAAGCGGACATTTCTTGTAACATTCTGAAAAAAGTGAAAATTTTCTGTAGATTACAAAGGAGAGAATATGTATTCATAAAATATTTATAGTTTTATAATAGTAGTAGTGCATAGTGATAAACACTAAAATAGTTGAGTACTATGTCTCATAATAAGTATTTGTGCTTATCATGAACAAATGTTTTATAAGTGGTTAGCTAACTCTAACGCGGTCCTCTATGATCATAGGTATCTCTCAGATGGTTGTATGAGTTAGGAGTTACTGTTGCAGTTAAGAGCTATAATAAGGAAAGAATGAAGCAAAATATTGAAATATTTGATTGGTCACTGTCAAAAGATGACTATGAAAAGATTACACAGGTGGAACAGCATCAGTTGTGCAAGAATGGACCAACAAAATTTATTGCTGACCTTTGGGATGGAGAATATTAATATGATACTATGAATGTTACTAATTTACAATACTATGCTCCAAAGCTGCTGCAAAAGTTTACTTTGGATATCATAAATTTTAGGTCTAATAAAAATTCTGTTAATGAAAGATGAATTTTATAGGCACGGTAACATCTTTCTGTACTAATACCTCTTTGTGTAGAAGTGGTAATCCATGAGAATCATTTTCTTCCTTACATTTTGTTCTTTGTTCATAGCTCTTAGTTTGAAATATTGTATCAAAGATCTCACCCGGAAGTTCTGCTCTTGAACTCTTACTATGTAACTATGTGTTGATGTTTAAAATGATAATTTTACCGTTAAAAATCACAGATAAAAGTTTTTGACAATTTAAATAACCATCATATATATATATATATATATAACATGTGACAAATATATTCTAAATGCTGGTATATTTGCTAGAAAAAAACTTACTAGAACTTTATATTCTTATTTTCATTTAGTCTTTTTTTGAAATTCAAAATTTTAACAGTATGTATTTTTTTATCATTATTTTATAATACTTTGATAATTAACATCACAAAATATATCACATTTTATTATTAAAAAAATTAATTATTTTATCAAACTTTTCAAAATTCCAAAAATTCTTTATTAATTAATCTTCAATAGGTTTAGAATCAACAATTAATAACAAATTTTATTTAAAATTGTTTTATGAAAATTTTATAATAATAATAATCTTATCATATTAAAAAATTGATGCTCTAATTATATGACATATCAAGGTGATTCTGAAGAAATCAAACACGTTTTACATTTTCACCACATTGAAAGTTCTGAAAAAAAAAAAAAATACAAAAAATACTAAAATGTTACATTTACTTTTTGTAACAGTGAGGTGTTGTCCAACTCTTCACCAAATACGCTTTCTGGAAAAAGACTTTGCAGAGGTTTTAAACATCTTTTCGATAAAGTATTTTAGAAAATTTTAAATTTTACATTATTTGAAAAATTTATTATTTGAACAAAGAATTATTATGGGATGTCCAGAATTATTAATTTGGAATAGTTAAAAATTAATTATGAATTATATATTTTAATATATATTTCTTAAGATTGTTAATCCAATTTTTTTAAATATATTTTAGATTTTTATTTTAAAAAAATAATCTAAAAATTATTTTTATTATTAGGGAGATACACAAAGAAAATATGAAAAAACTAATGGAGGGAGGTGCACTTAGAAACCATGAAAATACATGAAGCAATTGTCAAGTCTAATTAAGTTCCTGATGTCAATAACGGGCTCACCATAGCCCGAATTAATGGGCCGCAAGCAACAAAATGACAGAACCCGGTCCAATAATCGAAATACTTTGTGTTTTAGTTGCTTCCAACAACCAGGGTTTGGTTCAGAAACAGTGGAACCTGCTTCTGCGGTGCAGCGTGTTCGACAATCCGCAGCCAAAATGGTTAGAAAGAATCTCATTCGTTTACTGTTTATGCTAATCGGAACCATTCTCCATTCTGAAACGTGCCGTTTTTTTTTTCAGCCTTCCCACAAAACTTTCAGGATCAAGAAGAAGCTCGCGAAGAAGATGAGGCAGAACAGACCCATCCCTTACTGGATCCGCATGAGGACCGATAACACCATAAGGTTCCGTCGACCTCAATCATTAATTTGTTCTAGAAATTTCTAGAAGTTTTGTGACTTTCTCTCACAGTTTTTTTGATTTTGTGTCTGGTCAGGTACAACGCTAAGCGCAGGCACTGGCGCCGCACTAAACTCGGATTTTAAGGTCGATGTGAAGCGCAACTCGAGATTCTTATTTTTGTTTTTTTGTTTTCTACAATGTTACAAGGGATGTGGAAATGATGTAGCTTTGTCACGTGGTCACACGGTCATCGTAGACTATTTCCACAACTCTAGTTTTGTATTATTTTTTTTTTTTATTATTTTGCTGTTAATGTGAAACTTTTGTTTTTTGTTTATTGCTTTCGATAGTTTTTTATATCTTGTTTTTCATATTTTGAAACTTTATCTTGTGGAAATCTTGAATGGTGCTTGATGGAACTTTTATGTTGGGGGTTTAACTATGAATAATTTCGCTGACGGATTATAAGTGTAGTCACTGTAAATTGCATTTGCATAGTAATTAAGTGTATGTTTTGGGATTTTTTCAATGTAACTGCCTAACTGCTACAAAGATTTGCCTACTGATTGTTTTGCAACTAAAAGTAGTAAATTGAGTGGGGTTGTCTGTTTTATATTGTAGTTGTGATGAGGGAGGGAAGACTCCTAAATGACTTTACATTTTATAATAGATGATGTGTGCATTGTGCGGATAAACCTTTGGATGGATACTTGCAGCAGAACAAAGGATGAAAAATATCCAGAAGTTTATTTAAACAATTACATGTTTCTTGCAATGCTTAAGCATTCTTTTCATCTAAAAGTGTTTAAGATTCTTATTGTATGCTCGATATTGGGTTGCTCCATCGAAAACAAATTACTGGAAATTTTCTTAGGTGGTGTGCTCAGATTTTGTATTTAAACTTCATAATAGATTTGTGATTTGTCTGAAGTCAAATGTGTCTATAATAATAAAATCTGAAGGGAAAGACTCGAAAATCTGAATGATATTATCAAAGAGATTTGATGTCTTGGATAAAGTTGTTAACCGAACAAATCAATCGTTGAATTAAAAAAGGGAAAGTGAACCTGAGCAAAGGATCCTTGTTCGTAATGAACAACTGAAGATGATGTCGTTGTGGTTTTCTTCATTGCAAGAGTGTTTGGCTGTATCTATAAATGGGAAGGAATGCAAGATTCTTTGGTAGGGTTAAATAGTGGAAGGGGAAGGTTGTTGAGTGGACCGATAATTGTAAGATGGAATAGACCTAACCCTAACCTTAACTTTTTTCTACAAATCAATCGAGAACAAAAGAAAGACCAAACGAAATGAAAAATAAATTATATGCTGTGGAGGACAAAGTTGATCTTTACATACATTAATTAACTTGACATGCCTATATGCTAGTTTGTACACGGCTTCTTCCTGCACCTCCTTAGTTTTTTCGTGCATCTTCATACTTTAAAGATTGTTTTGTCTGTTTTACCTATCTGAAATACACTTCCATATATCCCTCCCCTTTCACCTCACTTTCATACAATCATCGTCTGTCATCATTTTATCATATATTATTGTTAATGGAAGAAGAAGAGGAAAGGGAAACGGCGTTGTACACGACCTGTGGGAAAGCTTTTTTTGCAAACAAAATGTTTTGGGAATAGCTTATTTCAGAAGCTGTGTCCGGATCCAAAAACAACTTCCTAAATCTATCATTCATGAAGCATTTTCGTGGCGAAAAAAGTCTTCCGGAATATCCTATTCCAAGGTATTATGGAGGTGTATTTGTTGCTTCCAGAAGCTATTTTCAGATTCGGAAACAGCTTCAAGAATAGGCTTGTTCTGAAAGTCAAATTTTACTTTCTGAAATAGACTATTTTAGAAGTCAAAACATGTACAATAAAATAACCTTCATACGAGCAAATGTGTCTTTTCAAAATGGGCAATTTGTAAAAATTAAAAAGATATTGAGATAAAGAACCAACCTATGGGGGTGCAGGAAGAAGCACTCTAGTTTATCTCGCCTCGGCTCATTATGCTCATTGTGGCTCAAAAAGTTGGTGGGCTAGATAGACTATATCATTACGGGTTGGTGGGTTCAAAATTCTAACCATTCTCACCAAGATGACTCTTTCTTCCTGCACCTCCAGCATCTCTATAAGCAAAGTAAAAATCTTCTCATTTTTGCTTTATCTTTTTAAGTACACCTTTCCTCACTTTTTTATTTTATTTTGGAATATAATAAAAATTTGTATTCCAGATTAAATAATCTGAAATACAAAAAGATTGTATCATGGATTGTATAATTTTGAACATAATTTGAATTCGGAATTGTATCCAAAATAAAATAAAATTATATTTTAAATTATATAATCTGAAAAACAAATTTTAGAAGGGTATTTTGATCATTTTCGAATTATAGAGGTGAAGAAAGGTGTGGAGGTGCAGAAAGAAGCCATCTACCTAAATTGAGCTGACAAGTTGGCCCACCGAGAGTGATCCACTTTGGTCCCTACCTTCATGGTCCTGGAGACATGTTGAAGGTCCAATGTATGATTAAAAGTTGTGAAATTGATTAAAAAAAAAAAATTAATTAAAACGTTAAACTGATAAAAACGTTGACAACATGCTAAGATAAAATTGATAAATTTAATTAAGATATGCTGGAATTTGTGAATATGTTTGAATTTGTGAAGTAAAAGAATGTTATTATTATTTGATATTACAATATCAAATTTATCTTAGCATGTATATCACTTGATATGAAATTATAATATGATCTTAATTTATTTTAAGTTGTTCCATTTGATTCTATATTTTATAAATGTATATTTTATTCCAAAATGAATATACGATGATATTGTGATTATTATTGTATCCTTGAGTTTTAGTGTTAAGGAGAAAACTCATTCTTCCATTTTTTTTTTCACGAAGCAAATATGACTTCTAAGAGCTTATGGTTACATTAATTGAATTAGGAGATGATGTAACTACATACTGTGGCTTTAGGAAGCTGTAATACTTTTTATTCTAAAATTAAATATAGTTTGTATATTATATACCAAACTTTTACAGGTTATTTAAATAAATTTTAATATATATATATATATATATATATATATATATATATATATATTCGTGATTCCCAAAAAAATTATCATCTTTACAACTAATAAGGCAATAGGGTAAAGATGGATGAACGTGCATGAAACAAAGATTTTAGTTAAAGGTCAGTTACGTATTACAAATGTAACCTTGTTTTTCAAAATTATGGGCAGAAATGAGATGGTTCAGTTTCCTTGAATGAGGTGATGAAATCCATGTCGTCATTTTGAAGAGCCAAAGTACCGAGAATATTGGTGAGCCACAAGAAGCAAGGAACCCATTAGAAACAAAGTCCGAGGTACACGTGCATGCAAGTGGTCAACGATTGTAGCATTACGCGGGCAATCACAGGTATCCCTGCATTGTGTCTTCAACATTGCACTATAAAATGAAAGGGAAACCATGGCAATGGTTGCTGTCTCACCTTGGGGTAGCTTATACATACATATTTAAAGCATCTCTCATTTGTACTGTCTGGCTTCTTCGTTCACAGTTTCTTTCTACCTGCCTATGGCCAGCTAGATAGGGGCTGAGAGCGGCTAAAGAAGACAGATAAAAACAATAAAAAAATAGAAAAAATAAGGAAGAAGGAAGCCAAATTTTTTTGTAAGGGTTTCTTTCTTTCATCATGGCCTCTGACACCTCGTTTGAGGACCTCAAGAAGGAGAATATTGATCTTGTGAGTATAATAGCTACGATAACAATGATATCATAGTTTATTTGCCTCATTTTTAGAGTTTGTATTAATTGCTCTTCCTTTTCCATGTCACGTTGTTGCACTATAGGAAAAGATTCCCGTTGATGAGGTCTTTGAGCTGCTAAAATGTACCAGACAGGGTCTAACATCAGCAGAAGGAGAGAAGAGGCTCCAGATTTTTGGTCACAACAAATTAGAAGAGAAAAAGGAGTGCAAGTTCCTAAAGTTCTTGGGTTTCATGTGGAATCCTCTATCATGGGTTATGGAGTGTGCAGCTATCATGGCCATTGTATTGGCCAATGGAGGGGTAATTCTAATTCTCTAGAGTTTATAGTGTCATGTTATCATACCCTCGTCAAAAAACTTTGCATGCATGTTGGTTACTCTATTTGGAACATCAATAATTATATTTTCACAATCTTTTTCTTTTATTTCTTTAACTATGATATCAGTATAATAAACAAACTGTGTCATTCTAAAACAAAGCTTTGATGCAAATCTTTACGTACTTTGGTTATTAGCCATTCAGAACAACTTTACAAAACTGTATTTAAGGTTTGTCCTTTATATATGGCAGGGCAAGCCACCGGATTGGCAAGATTTCACTGGTATTGTAGTGTTGCTTATCGTCAACTCAACCATCAGTTTCGTTGAGGAAAACAATGCTGGCAATGCTGCAGCTGCTTTGATGGCTGGTCTTGCACCCAAAACCAAGGTAACAATACATTTGTTCACTCACTTCAATTTTCCATGTTGATGGGGTTGCTATAAGCTCTTGATCAAACACATTCATTGGCTAACAAGAAAAATTTGGCAACGTTTTGTAGGTGTTGAGGGATGGAAAATGGGGAGAACAAGATGCTTCAATTTTGGTACCTGGAGATGTGATTAGCATCAAGTTGGGAGATATTGTCCCTGCTGATGCCCGTCTCTTGGAAGGAGATCCTCTCAAAATTGACCAAGCAGCTCTCACTGGTGAATCCTTGCCAGTCACAAGGAACCCTGGTGATGGAGTTTTCTCTGGCTCCACCTGCAAACAAGGTGAAATTGGGGCAGTTGTCATTGCCACCGGTATTCATACCTTCTTCGGCAAGGCTGCTCATCTTGTAGACAGCACCAACAATGTTGGTCACTTTCAACAGGTATCATGTCATACATATATTTAAGCTTTAGATCACGTACTTTAGACTTGAGATCTAATGAATGAGTTCTTATTTGAGCATGATGCAAATTTTGGACTAAATTTTTGGATTTTCTTTTGTTGCTTCAATTAGGTACTGACATCTATTGGTAACTTTTGTATCTGCTCAATTGCTGTGGGCATGTTGATAGAGATCATTGTCATGTACCCCATCCAGCATAGGCCTTATAGAGAAGGCATTGACAACTTATTGGTGCTTCTCATTGGTGGTATCCCAATTGCCATGCCTACTGTCTTGTCTGTGACCATGGCTATTGGATCTCACCGTTTGTCCCAACAAGGAGCCATCACCAAGAGAATGACAGCCATTGAAGAAATGGCAGGAATGGATGTTCTCTGCAGTGACAAAACTGGAACTCTCACCCTTAATAAGCTTACCGTGGACAAGAGCTTGATTGAGGTTAGTGACTCAAGTACATGGTTTTATATACCCTAAATTTTATAACAAGATATTACCATTTATTGACAAGTCTTATATTCAAATTTTCTAAGATGCATACTAAGCTCAATGGTTTAAGACCTGATGTATCCTGTGCTTACATAAAGAATCATTAGGTTTATATGTTTAATGATTTTAGATAATGCAATAACAACATTAATACTCCATTAGGATTAGATTACAACATTCATTCTAATAATGGATTGCTTGTAATACAGGTGTTCCCCAAGGACATGGACAAGGACGCCCTTGTCCTATTTGCAGCCAGGGCTTCCAGGACTGAAAACCAGGATGCCATTGATTCATCAATTGTGGGAATGTTGAGTGACCCTAAGGAGGTACTATGATTCACACTCTTTCATGCTAACATGAAATAAAAGCAAACTAAGTTTCTTAACATTGTTATTGGATTATGTTGTGATGTCTCAGGCAAGAGCAGGAATCACCGAGGTGCATTTCTTGCCTTTTAATCCTGTGGACAAGCGCACTGCTATTACCTTTATTGACAGCAATGGTGACTGGCACAGAAGCAGCAAAGGTGCTCCTGAGCAGGTAAGGATCTGTATATAACCACTACAATGTGAATTACAGTAAAATATTTGTTCTTGAGATAAACAATGCTATCTGACTACCCTTTTATGTGTATCAGATCATTGAACTTTGTGGCCTTAAAGGAGAGACCCTGAAAAGGGCACACAAGGTTATTGATGAATATGCTGACCGCGGTCTGCGTTCCTTGGGTGTTGCTCGCCAGGTGAGTAAAGGGTGTAGACATGAAAGGAGAAATTATTACATATTTTTCATCAATCATGCACGTAACCAAATTTGATTAGCCTTTTTTATGAGGATAAAACCTCAGTTATTAATCGATAAAATTTGGTTTAGAGTTTAGATTTACTCCAATAACATTTGGTTGGAGTCATGGACACAAGACTATATGATAATTTATCATGCAAAAGACCATGAATTCATGGATTAATAGAAACAAAAATGAGAAAATTGTAATAACTGAAGTGCACTATATTTGTTGGCAGACTGTTTCAGAGAAGACGAAGGAGAGTGCTGGAGAGCCATGGGAGTTCTTGGGTCTCCTACCTCTCTTTGATCCTCCCAGGCATGATAGTGCTGAGACCATTCGTCGTGCTCTTGAACTTGGAGTGAATGTTAAAATGATCACCGGTGACCAACTTGCCATTGGCAAAGAAACCGGTCGCAGACTTGGAATGGGCACCAACATGTACCCTTCATCCTCCCTCCTTGGTGATTCCACAGATGCAGCCCTTTCTTCAATCTCAGTTGATGAACTCATTGAGAAGGCTGACGGATTTGCCGGAGTCTTCCCTGGTAAGAAGTTACCTTCATTTATGCTAAACATTCTACTCATCTTCTAAATTATGGTTCTGAAGATTAAGATGTCTAGTTATTGAAGAATTTGTTGGCCATATCACATCATTTAGAAGTATGACTACATGCAAATGGATCATAATGTGAAATGTAAAAGGATTTTGTGGTGATGTGCAGAGCACAAGTATGAGATTGTGAAGAGGTTGCAGGACAGAAAGCACATTTGTGGCATGACTGGAGATGGTGTGAACGATGCACCAGCACTGAAGAAGGCAGACATTGGCATTGCAGTGGATGATGCAACTGACGCCGCAAGGAGTGCCTCTGACATTGTTTTGACTCAGCCTGGACTCAGTGTGATAGTGAGTGCTGTGTTGACAAGCAGGGCCATTTTCCAGAGGATGAAGAACTACACAATCTATGCTGTTTCCATCACTATCCGTGTCGTGTTTGGCTTCTTGCTTGTTGCTCTAATATGGAAGTTCGACTTCTCTCCCTTCATGGTTCTCATCATTGCCATCTTGAACGACGGAACCATCATGACCATATCAAAAGACAGGGTGAAACCATCTCCTTTGCCTGATTCATGGAAGCTCAAGGAAATCTTTGCCACTGGCATCGTTCTTGGAGCATACATGGCCATCATGACCGCAGTCTTCTTTTACATAGTTCACGACACTGATTTTTTCTCTGTAAGTAACACTCCCTACTTCAAACTACATAACACACACAACCTATTACAGAATCAACTCATGAAAGTGTGTTTTTTTAAAAAAATTTCAGAAGGTCTTTGGAGTGAGTTCAATTGCAGAAAGTGAGGAGCAGCTTAACTCCGCTCTCTACCTTCAAGTGAGCATCATTAGTCAGGCACTGATCTTCGTGACCAGGTCAAGGAGCTGGTCATATCTTGAACGCCCTGGCATAATGCTCATTGTTGCATTCCTTTGTGCCCAGCTGGTTAGTTTCTTTCAAAAAAACATTTTTCAGTGTTTGAGTTTTGAATGATGAAATGGGTGTGGTTTTAACATGCAAAGATTTGAACTTGATTAGGTGGCAACTGTGATTGCTGTGTATACACATTGGGACTTTGCGAAAATCCATGGAATTGGGTGGGAATGGGCTGGAGTGATCTGGATCTACAGTATTGTCACCTACATCCCTCTTGACATCCTCAAATTTCTGATCCGCATGGGGCTAACGGGCAGTGTTTGCGACAAGAAGCTCCAAAACAAGGCTTAGAACAAGTATTGAATCATTACCTAATTCTCCCATTTTTTTCATTTTTGCCATTTTTTCGGGGAAAAAACCTGCAATGCACCAGGTTCTCCAATTCAATAGTGACATGTCAACCTCATTTTATCCATAACAACATCTTAATGAACGTTATTTTATATTTGACAAAAAAAATCCATCTGTGTTATTCATTTATACATTTCAACTCCCCTATATCTATTTTTACCTTCTTTTCTTATTTTTATATTCACTTTATTTCTCTTTATAATTTTGGTTTAATAGCTTTTTTATTTATGATTTTTTTTTTCAATTTAATCCCTTATTTTGAATGCTATTAATTTAGTATCATTAAAAAAACATGAGTCAACATAATCCTCCCATCAAATTTATTTAAAAAAAACAACACTAAATTGAGAATGTTTAAAATAGTGAGATGAAATTGAAAAAAATATGATAATAAAACACTATTAAACCAATACTTTTTTAAATAGAAAGTAGAACATTTCTATCTAATTTTGATTTTCAACTTTCAATGTTCTATTACTCATATTCTTTCTTACACGTTCACTTATTTTTTTTCCCTAGTTTTATTCTCTAAAAACTAGTTTTTTAGAATTGTTTTATAGAGTAAACTTTGTTCTCTTTTTGCTCAACCATCAATCGACGTAGACCGCATTCACCAACAAGAAGGATTACGGTATGGGCAAAAGGGAAGCCCAATAGGCCTAGGCCCAACGCACAATGCACGGTCTTCAAGCCCATGGAATCCCCGGGAACAATATCCATAAGCTTTTTGAAATTGCTTACGAGGCCCAAAGACCTGTCGAGGCAGCAAGGTCAAGTACTTTAATAGTGCATACACAGAATATTAGTACTTTAATTATATTTTTTATTTTTAATTTAAAAATTAATATGTATTATTATATTATTAAAAGGGGTTGTCAAATGATTTTTTTTTTAAATGTCAAAATGTTCAATTTTTTGTACTGTTAATTAACATGTGGCGGTGATTCTTCAGCTGTTGGTTACAACACACAGTAATGTTGATTTGGTGTTATGAAATTTTGCAGATTAGAGAGAGCTACACACCCTCAAGGAACAGATTGGATCGGTGGTGAAGTTGAAAGGTCTTGGCATCGATCTTCAACAATACCAAAAATTAGCTGATTCATGTGTTAAAAAAAAAAAACAAAGTTAGGCTATTAGTGAAGGTGTGATCATATATAGTTTAAAGAAAAGATGAATGAATGAATTACTTTCACTCGTCTCAAGCTTTCTTTTTCTCCCATAATCCATCGACCTTCTTTTAAAATTGGAGTAGAAAACAATTGAGAAATGTTTTTTTTCATGCAATTTTATGAAATTCATAAATGGTGGTTTTGTTCCAACCTTTACGAGGAAATCATACTAATATTTAGTACTACCATCACATTTTTTTAGTAAAAGGTCTTGGCATCGATACCATTCAACAATATCAAAAATTTCCAATGCGAAGAGGCAGATTTTTTTTTCTTTTTGGAAAAGTTTAAAAGTACCATTTTAGGATTATAATGAACGACGACTAATTTTAATTCGTAGAATGAGGGAGCTTATTATTAAAGTAAAATAAAAATTATTATTAATCACATAAAAAGTATAAAAAATGTTTTAATATCTATTTATCTATAATGCTAAAAGGGTACTCGTAATGGCTAATTATCAGATAGGGGGTGAGAGAAAAGAACAAGACATAAAAGCAAGAAATATATTCCGGAAGAAACTCTCAAGAAGGTTCAAATCAAAATATTTATGAATCAATTCTATAAAAAGGAATTTTGTTTAGATCAGACTCTTCTAAATTTTATGACAGGTGTAACTTTTTTCTATAGTTGAATTGGGAGCCATCACTCTTGTAATTACAATTGTATTATTAGAGAAACAATGTTGTTTTCAAATCATTATAGTGAAGATTTCATTCAATACTTTCAATTAAAGTCCCGGAAATAACAGGAAAAAAATTAGAAGTTTTGTAATATTTTTTTATAATAATGGGTACTGTTGGTTCAATACTTCTGGAAAAGGAGTCCAAAAACTAACAGGAAAAAAATTATAATTACTCTAATAAAAAACTAGATTTGTTGCAAGGGGTATATTCAAACTTATTTTCTTATTTTTTTACTAAATTATGAATTTTTTTAACGTTTTATAGATGTACTTGAGATCTATAGGTTTCATTTTATTATTAAGGATAATTGCAAACTAATTTAATGGAAAGCAAAACTCATAATAAATTGACTGAAGACAAACAGTAACCATTATACCTAAAAAAATATTTTCGAATATTCTCTTATACATTGATGAACTAAAATGCCTATTAATTTAGTTTTCCAATTATCCATCCAAGCAAGCATAATTAGTCGGACATTAAGTGTAACGATGAATGTTTTTTAAATTGAAAATTACAAAAAAAAATCCAATAATTAAAAATTAAGAGATCAAAATTGTGTAAAAAAAAAAATTAGGGAACCAAAATTATGGATTTTGAGAAATAAGCGGACCATAGTTGACTAAAAAATTTACCTACGTAAAATTATAGGACCAAAATTATTATTAATCGAAAAAATAATTTGAAATCTAACAGAATAAAATAAGTCTTTTAAAATTTAAAATACATTAATAAACCTAATTTTAATGTAGGTTAAATAGTTTAATATATAAATTATAGCATAAACATGTTATTATAAAATAATATTATTTCTAATTTGTTAAAATAATTATATCATTTTAGAAAACGGATTAGTCCAACTTAAAATCATAAGACCTACAGACTGACTTGACCCACAAAAAATGTCCAGTTCAAATTAAATTAATTTTTAAATATAATTTCTACTTATTTCAGAAAATTTTCTAACCAATGCAAAGGATGAGTACATAATGAGCGTGTGCCAAATTTCCATGCCTTGTATATTAACCATGTTCAGATGTGTTTCTATCGTGTTTAATTCCATGTATGTTCGCGTTTCATAGATTACCAAATCATTTCTGAAATAAACCCTTCAAGGATTCAACACGGAGTCCTATAATATCAAAATAAAACATTCTCCATCTATTCAAAATATACTCCAACCACTTGACAATAGAAATTTCAAACACTGCTCCTTCAACAAAAATACATCCAATCTCATTTGCAATTTTCCCTGTGCATAACATACTAAGGTAACAAGATTCAAATCTCAGCAAAATTTCTCCTATAAATTGAACATTGTTAGAGCAGAACGCTACATTTTGGTTCAGTGGCTTTCCAAGATCTCAACTCAGATGGAATTACTTCCTCATTAGAAGAAAGCACAGCTTGTGCCACCAAATTACCTAGCCAAGCATGGTACAGCAAACCTCTTGAACCTAGCCCTCCAAATAACCAATACTTACAAATGTGATTTCTGCCTATCACATCATTAATACAACCCAAAAGTGGAAGTGATCCAAGAGTGGTGAGTGGAGGCATTGCCCTCAGACCAGCTCTTGCTCCAGTGAAAACCCAATCCTTTATTCCCGGATAAATGGTAGATGCCTTTGGCAAAAGCTCCTGAAGAGCTTTTGAAGCCTCATCGCTCGAAACATTTGGTGATGAATTTACCGATTTCCATTCCCAAGTTGAGCCCAGATTCAGACTATGAGGGCCCTGAACGGCAATCCATGCATCTGATAAAATTGAGGGGGCCCTCCCGGGATAACCTCTGGATGACAATGCCAGAAAATTCTCAAATATCAGCAATATGACATTGAAATAATCTCAAAAACATTCCAACATAGAACATCAAAACCTTACTCCTTATCATGATGCAATTCCAGTTGTGCAATTACACCCCTACATGTCCTCAAAGGCAGCCTCCCAGAAAGCTCAGGAAGCATATTCACCTTGGCGCCAAGGCATACAATGACTGCATCATATTCCCCTGGTACATAAAAGATATTTTTCAACCATCAAAAGCTCTGCCAAAAGTATGGTCGTTGTTAGATAATATTATATCTATTATCACTACTGATGACTCTCAACGTCAATGTCATTTGTAGTTATTGGATCTATCTCCGCATCTACTTTACCTTTTCAGATGCTTACTATATTCCAAATCTCACTTTGAATTTTGTCTCTATTGGTCAACTATGCGACTCTGGTTACTCAGAGTTGTTTTCTTCCACTAATTATTATGTCTAGGATCCTCAATCCGAGGGGTTAATTGAGATAGGCAGTAGAGAGTGAGGACTCTATATGTTGGATGAGCTGAAGATTCTAGTTGTTGGTTTATCATCTTTCCATTTGAATTTTGCATCATGTAGTTTCTATATATGACATTATTGTCTTGGACATGTTTCTTCCTCTAGGTTAAACTACTTAATCACCACTGGAGTTTTAGGCAACTTACAAACTAGTGATACTTTTTAGGCTTAATTAAGTTTAAGTCCCTCATAATTTCAGTATTTGCAATTGAGTCCCTATTAAATTCTTTTAGTCTATCAACTACTAAAAGTCATTTGTCATTTTACATTAATCGTGTATCGTTTTATTAACCACAAGACCTCACATTTCTTAGTACTTGGAGACAAGTAAGCAAGATAAAGTAAGATAACAGTCACGGCACCCGGTTAATGTAAAAATTAAATAATAGACTCAATTGAAAAATATAAAAATTAAGTAATTGATAAACTAAAAAACTTAACCGGGACTCAATTAAAAATACTCAAATTTATAAGGGACTTGAAACTTAATTAAGCTTATTTTTTTATTGTTGTGAATATACGTTTGCCACATTTATTGTTGTACCTTTCACCAAGAGTGTTTCTACCTCTCATGCACCTTTTGACCTGGTTTCATTATGATCTAAGGGGTCCATCATCGATTCCTACCCAAGATGGATCCAGCTATTATGTCTCATTTTTTGATGAACATACTCGTTTTATGGGTTTATCTTATGAAACATGTTTTGAGGTTTATGATATATATCTTATGTTCCATACTATGCTTAAAACTCAACATAATGATATCATTAAATGTTTTCGATGTGATTTGGGTGGTGAACACACTTTTAATAAATTTTGTGAATTACTTGCCGCTGATGGTACTCTTGATCAATACTGATGCTCCTCAACAGAATGAAATTGTTGAAAGAAAACATTGTCACATTCTTGAAACTACTTGTTCTCTTCTGTCTGCTTCAGTTCGCCAGTGGGTGAAGTTGTGAATTATGGCATTGTGAGTTTGAAGGGGATGTTGGACAATATATATATTAGTTAAGAGTGGTTTAGTCTTTATGCTATTGTCATATTTTTATGTTTATATCTTTGTTGTGCCTTGTATCTTAAAACTCTCTATTACGACTGATATCAGAAACTCTATTCCTCTTATTTTCCATGTATTTTCATACTTTATTTTATTGTTATCAATCGTGACTTATACGCTAAAGCTATCACAAAATAAGCAAACAAAAGTGTTTCAAAGCCACTAGTAAGAAAATCATTGAAATTGACCTCATTTTAAACAAATAAACATTCTACCAATATGCATACAGAAATTTCACGGAACCAAGTCAGCCCAACAATGCCTTTTGTACTAAATGAAATTATAAAAGAATCAAAAGTGAAAGATAAGGGTAACTTTAGATGCCACAATCTCCTGTCTGAGGAATGATGGATTACCTAATTAAAAAGACTATTTCAATAACTCTAAATTACCAAAAATTTCATGATTTTTCTCATGTTATAGGCACTTGAGATTCTGCCTTTACTAAGATTTAAGTTACAATTATCCTTTAAGCCTCTTTTCTTATGTTTTGACTAGTTTACGCGCTATACTCAAAGCCAACGAGTCCATAGTTCATATAGTTTGACATTGTTGAAGTAAAGATCTTCTGGAAAGTCCTGAATTCAATATCATTTAAAATTACTCATTATTTAGTGAGCTACCTCTTCTTGAAAAAAAATGCTAGATATAAATGTAAATTCACTTAATTTAAAAAAGCAAAAAGGAGACAGACAGACATTGCAAAACTGTCAAGTTAACAAGCAATGAGCAGCACACCGAATGAAACTACAACAGTCCATAAGAATAGCCATGCATTATTACCTTCAAACTCAGAAAGCCTATGAACAGATCTTTTGTGCAAACTAAGCTGCTTTTGTGAAGAATCAAGAGTTGATGATTCTTTCGCCAAAATTTCACACCCTCGGAAAAGTGCCTAATAGAATTATCAAAATGGATGAAAGTAGACTCCTAGAAGGGAAAAAAAGCAAAATATTTGACACTAGTGATCCAAACCTGAAGATAGTGGCGAGAATTGATATTTAGAGCTTCAGGCATATAGAAAGCTGTGTTGAATGGTAAATATACACCAGGTAAAAGGCTTTGAGCCTCACCATTGTTAAGGGCTTGCACTCTGCAGCTAGGAAGACAAGTCTTGACATTCTAATCACATAAAGGTTAAATCGTTCATATCTGAAACCCAAGTCTAATAACCAATATTTCTGAAATTCATTAAATCAGAGAGATTACATCATTCAATTTGATCATGTTCTTCATATCTGTAGCCGGTCTTAAGATGCCCCTGAAGTCAGCTGATCATCAGCAGTGTAAATCAACTTAAGATTCCAGTGGAGAGTGTAAAATGTATAAAAACAACACAGCAAAATGAAATATTCGAAAGAAGAATATAGTACTTTGCAAGAGTTGGGGAAGTTGGGTGGGACAAGATTCAGTTGGTGAAAGGAAAAAAAAACTAAGAACCTTTTGTGAGCCACAAAGGCTTCCATATCTTCCGCAGATTCTCCAGTTCTGTAATCTTTGGAGACACTAGCTTCTTCAGCAACTCTCAAAAGCTCCATGCTCTCTTTCCAACACTGTGCACCCTCCCAAAGAAGCTTAACTACATTACCATTCACCCATCAGCAGATTCCACAGGACACCACATCATAACACAGGACAACCGTGGAAAACAACAATCCACTGTATCTACACTCCACAGTAAGACATCTCAAGAATAAAAATGAGAAACCTTTTGGGGAATAAGGGTGAAGAAGACCTCCGGAAACTCCAGAAGCACCACCCCCAATGCCCACTTCATCGTATATATCAACTCTCAAATTCAACTCTTTAGGACTTTGCTGCAAAATTGTATTTCAACAAAAAAATTAAATAAAATCAGCCGCTGACAGACAATTATGACTCCATGAGCTCTTCTCCCATAACAATATAGGAAAGAAAAATAAAATAAGTTTCACAAAACTATTTATCTTTTAGAAAAACTAATGAGAAAGAAACTTTATTTTCTTTTTTCATTTTTCATCATATAAGTGATTATCAAAATTTCATTTAAACAAGTCCCAAGTTATGGTAATCATCTAAAATGCATGTGTCTAATAAGAAAATTATATGGTATCTTATTCTTATTCTAAATGAGTCTCATCATCATCATGTTATTTTATAATTAACCAACTCATACTATATTTAATAGTTTTATTCTAATGGTAAGGTACTTCAAGAACCCACATTTTTGTAACTTTTTATTTCACTTTAATTTTTTAAAACTAAGAAGTTATTGAAATATTATTGAAAATGGTAATCTAAAGATGGATGTCAGTATTGAAATATTGCTATTATACAGTCAAGACATAGAATCTTTTATAAGATAAAGTTCTCAACTTTAAGACCTCTATCACATAGCCTTATCAAGTCTTGAATTTAAGAAGTCCGTAGTGGTTACCTTCAACAAATGCCAAACAACAGAGAGGCCAGCGAATCCAGCACCGAGCACTGCGCACCTGAGGAAATTAGAATTACAAGGCAAAATTTTAACCAAAAATGTTTACAAAGGGAAATGGGTGTGTGTGCTTATTGATGAAAGAGACGATTGAAGCAAGAAGATGTACCTGAAAGGGTGTTGAGTTAGAGAACTATGGCACCGAACTGAAGAAGGAGAAGGAGGAACGGAACGGACAGGGCTGAGTGTCGGAGATGTCGAACGGAACGGGAAAATCCTGGCACTAGGGTTCGGCCACATGTTAAGGTTCTTCATGTCTCGCGAACCAAATGCAATGCCAAACTGCACGTATGTTATTCATCTTTCCTAAAACTACCTTAAAAAAGTAGTTAAAAGTGTTCAAAAACTAGCTCATGATTTAAAATAATGTGTTTGATAAAATTAACTATTACAAGATAATAAATAAAGATATAATTGCATACTTTTAATAATTATAAAATAGTATATTTAAATTTTTTAAACTTTTTTAATATAATTTTTTGTATAAACAAAAGTGTAAGTAATATTTATGTAAAATTTTATTCTTTATTATAATTTGAAGTAGTTATCATTATACCAAAGTATGCTATATAGTTGTTCAAGTTTAGGTTTTTTGTATTCCTAATTTAAAGAAAAATGGTCTTGAGGTGAATCATTAAGGTTTGTAACCTTACTTTCAATTGGTGGTTCTTTTGTTTCGGTATTTAAGTTGTGTTGAAATAGAAGAATAATCATTTGATAAAATTCATGAATCAACACTAAAATAATTAAATAAAAATTAATTTACTGGATTTGATAAGGTAATTGCTTTACGACCACTATAGGTTTTTTTTTTTTTTTTTTTGTCAATGAAGGGAACTGTATATAAAGCTTACTTTTCTTAATTGTGATCTTCTGGAAGGCAACAAGTGAAATTTAATTAAGTATGGACATTTTTTTTATAAGGATCCATAAAAAAATATAAAAGGGAAGATTGAGTCCTTACAGGGCGAGGTAGGGGATTTTCTGCAGACAGTTTCTTCCTGTAGTCCCGTCATTTCGTCCTTATTTCCATAGTTTTTAAATTTCAAAATACTTATTTCAAATTATATAATTCAAAATATAATATTTGTATTTTAAATTATATAATTTGAAATATAATTTTTTTTATGGATAATTTAAATATAATTTTTTTTATTTCGAATTATATAATCTAGAATATAATTTTTGTAAAATCTAAAATATAATTTTTTATTCTAGATTATACTATTCTAAATATAATTTTTGTATTTCAGTATGGAATGTAAATATTTTTTATATTTCAAATTTTACAATTTGAAATATAACTTTTTTATATATTTTTTGAATTACACAATAAGAAACATAATTTTTTAATTCTAAATAATCCAAAATACAAAAAAGTTAGGAATTATAAAGTTTATTTAATTTTTTAATTAAGGGTATAATAATTATTTTGGTTAAGTGTATAGAGATGCATAAAGAAAATATGAAGGTGTGTGAAGAAAATATGGAAGTGCAAGAAGAATGAGTGTTTTCTCTTTAGTTGGTTTTCGGACATTGGCTTTCTTAAGAACTTTTGCGCCTTCATCTTCACGATTGTCTCAATGTTCGTGTTGCTTGAAAACTTTGCTTTTGGTGGAGTTGATTAGAAAGAAAAGATAAGTAATTTAGAATGTTTTCATTATGTATTAAAAGTAAAAAGGATTGATTGAGAAACCTCATTACAATAAGTGAGTTAAAATTGTATCACTTTCTTAGTTTCACATTAAGTGTTATTTTAGATTTCACATTTTATGTATTTGGCTCAAAACAAAAAGTTTTAATAATCTTGTCTAGAGTTGGAGTTTTCATTTGATTTTTATCTTTCACAATAATTATTATTTTATTTCACAATTTAAAAAAATTGTAAAAGATCTTGAGATTATTAGTGATTCTTTTGTAAAATCGCCTATAAGACTTGAAAAGAATATTAAAAGTAGTTTGAAATCTTTAATTCTTTTATGGAAAATATTTCATAATATCTTTGAAAGACTTTCATTTTCCATGATTGAATGTTTAGTTTAGTTTTTTTTTTTTAATAAGATAACATTATCTAACATAACTTTTTATAGTTGTAAAACTTGTTATATTTAGTTTAAGATAAAGTAAGTGTAAGAATATACTATTGTAATTATTGACTCTCACATTATGTATATGATGAAGAGCATAAAAGACTATTAACTGGAGGAGTATCTAGTAGTGTTAAGTCCAGAAAGACCATTTGACGTATGGTTATCTATGACATGTATTAAATTTTTAGGCTTAATTGTCTAAATAATTTTTTATTATTTTGTTTCTTAGGTTGTATATAGAAAATTTTATGTGCACATAGGATACATTGTATCTTGTGAAAATTATCTGTGTAGAACCTTCCAGTAAATAAAAGTAATTTCTTTCGATCTTGTTATTGTGTTTCTTGAATGCTATTATTGCAAACCCAACAATTTATGTCTTTTGTGGAAAAAAAAGTCAAAAAGTTAAAGACATGACCATCATGTTTTAACATTGAGAAGTTTTCTAAGGAGAATAACGTGGGAGTGTAGATAATAAAGATGGAGATTTGATAAGTGCCAAATTTCGGTATTCTTAGACATGAGAAGACCGGAATTTGTGAGAGTTTAAGTATTCTTAAGGAAATATTTAACCCCAAATATAGAGTTTTTGGAATCGCATGTAAAAAAACTAATTCATGAGTAGAAAGAATCCAAATAACTGCAGTTGTTGTGGCTTTCAGGAAGAAGAATATGAAGACAAATAAAGATTGGAAGATTGGCGAAGAAAAGAGCTGAAAAGACAAAGCAACACTCGCCCATATTCGCCCATAGCTCGCCCTAGGCGAATACAAGCCAGAATGACAGGAAGGTGCAGAGATCCTCGTCCTCAGTTCGCTCCAGGCGAGGAGGTTTTCGCCCGGGCGAGGATATTTCGCCCCGGGCGAAATTACTCCAGTGATCTCCATGAATTTTCGCTCCAGGCGAGGAACTGTGGCTCAGGCGAAAAGCCACTCGAGTTGAACCAAGAATGCGTATATAGGGTGAAAGAGGGAGAGAAAAGGGGATCTGGAACTTGAAGAAGCAAGAAGAAAAGCATAGAAGTAACGAAATCTGAGCGGGAGCTTACGGTTTCTGAAGCAATCTTCCGTTGTTGAGTTGTAATGGCTGCCATGGGTAGCTAAGTCTTCATATATTGGGATTGAATGTAATCTTTTCAAAACTCATTTGTGCCTTGGATCTTGATTTATAATATTCAGTTTCTATTCAGATTTGGTATTTCCCCCTTGTTCTTCATGCTTGATTGTGTATTTTATGGAATTTTGTTTTTAATTCTTGAAAACTACTGGAAAGTGATTTTAAGTTTATGACCTAGAGGAAATACGCAATAAATTGGGATTCTAGGAATAGGGTTCCGACTTATTGTATGCAAAACATCGTCTTTTAATGCTGGATAATCGATTAGATAGCTGAGGAATCCGCATCTTTGAAGTTTTCTTATGAATCTCAGATT
>Ga0209700_103921_pt1 | contig 27701 bp, 10 predicted proteins | sample SiratroredBW_FD_187528 | JGI IMG/M metagenome (GOLD analysis project Ga0209700, IMG submission 187528) | Root nodule microbial communities of legume samples collected from California, USA - Siratro red BW (SPAdes) (version 2) | ecosystem: Host-associated > Plants > Roots > Nodule | place: USA... | reverse complement strand
AAAAAAAAAAAAAAAAAAAAAAAAAAAAAAAGAAGCTAATCGAACTATCTTATGACAGTTATAAACATTTTTAGTTTATACAAGTAAACGTGCAATATCTACGGTCGTTGATTTAAATGATTTTATTTTCAGCAAAACAAACATGAAAAACAAAATTCACCCTATCCCATTTCAAAATATTCGGGTTTCGTAGCTTTTTAACAAGCCTATTTCTTCCTTCACCTTCTTCTCCATCCTCGTAAACACAAAAATGTTTTATTTTACCCTTTCCCGTGAACTTTTTAATTTGGATGATTTTGAATGGTAGAGTTTAAAAGTATCTTTTTTAAAAAATTATTTTTGAATTATAGATCTAGAAGCCTTTTTTAATAGTATAATTCAAAATATACCGTAAGTTTTTAGGTTGTACAATTTAGAAAAAAAATATTAAAATCAAATTTTTGTATTTATAGGAGTGCAGAAAAAAAATTTGGAGGTGAAGGAAAAAATGGGCTTCTAATAATCCAGCCCAATTGATGATCACCTCATAAAATAGTATCTAGAAAGGTCGTGGTGGTGAGAAGAAATTCCCGAAGATTTTCGAATTTTCCAAAAGAATCTTCGAACATTCGAAAGGAAGAAGAAAAAAAATACATTTTCTTGAACATACTAGATTGGCCCTCCATTTTATTTAAATACCTCATGTGTCCTTTCAGAAGCAAAGTACAAGAAATTCGTCATCTGTCAACAATTCACACAACATTTTGGAGAGTTCGAAAAACATCATCGGCTAAGTAGAGAAGAGAAAATGTCGCTTATCCCAAGTTTCTTCGGTGGTCGAAGGAGCAACGTTTTGGACCCTTTCTCTCTTGACGTGTGGGATCCATTCAAGGATTTTCAATTTCCATCTTCGGTTTCTGCTGAAAATTCTGCATTTGTGAACAGCCGAGTGGATTGGAAGGAAACCCCAGAAGCGCACGTGTTGAAGGCTGATATTCCAGGGCTGAAGAAGGAGGAAGTGAAGGTGGAGATTGAAGATGAGAAGATTCTTCAGATAAGCGGAGAGAGAAACGTTGAGAAAGAAGACAAGAACGATAAGTGGCACCGTGTGGAGCGTAGCAGTGGTAAGTTCTTGAGGAAGTTCAGGTTGTCAGATAATGCAAAAGTGGATCAAGTCAAGGCTTCCATCGAAAATGGGGTTCTCACTGTCACCATTCCCAAAGAAGAGGTCAAGAAGCCTGATGTTAAAACAGTTCAAATCTCTGGTTAAAGAACAACACGTATATAATCTTTGTTCTTATCTTTTCTTCAGTTGAAGAATCTTGAATCTGTTGTGTTTGACTAAAAACTTGATAATTTACATGTATTGTGAATTACAAGAGCCTCATGCAAAGTAATAAATTGTGACGGTTGGAGTGTTAATTAGTCTGGTTGTGAGTGACCTTCCTTTGTTAAAGTGTCTTAGTTAAATGTGATGTACATAAAAAAAAGATAATTTAATTGATTTATTGAATGTGATTTTGCTTGGACAGACACAAATCATTTGAATGATTCCAACTCTCAGTAATTATGTTAATCCAATTGCTAAGGAAGATGAGCTCTATATTAGCGAATTACTATATTTACTTAGAGTAATGATACGTTGAAATCGAATACATTTTTACAATTATTTTATAATTTATTTTTATTTTTTCTATTTTTTATAAATATAAAATTTTATTTTTATAATAATTATAATATTTTTAAAAATTAGTTATAATATAATTATTATAGTTATCAAAAGATTATTTTCTTATTTATTTATAATACTTGTTTGTTACAAATATTTAAAACCTTTAAAAATTGAAGTCACTGATATGAAAAAAATGAAGTCATTGATATGAAAAATAGTAATACACAAATTCATAAAATAATCAGAAATGTGTTTATTATAATATTGTAGCTACCTGTTTTGGGTGCACTGAAAAAGAAACCTATTTTTGTTGATAACTACACAATGTATTTGAGAAACAAACAGTACAAATAAGACTAAAAAGCAGATCTAATATTTTAAAATCATCATATTCCATATTACTATTACGCAACTTATTTAAATTTTATAATAATAGTTTTTACTATTCTATTTAGTAATTCACTTAAAGTATACTATTTTATTTTTAAAATAAGATAATTTATAAAAAGTTTAGATGTATAATTTCTTCATATTTTTTTCTTAAATTTTTAAATATGTATATAATTTATCTTATATCTATTTCGTCTTTCACATACTAGATTGGTGAATGGATATTCTATCAAACTGGTGATTTATTGATAAAGTATGAATTTATAAACATACCTATATTTTACACTTTTTAAATTAATTCAACTAATAAATTAAAAAGGATTAAATGATATATTTCAAAATCTCTAATTTTTTCTAATTTTTTCAAATAAATTTAATATAAAAATGAAATAATCATTTTAAAATATTTGATTCAGTGTTTATTATTAGATCAAAAGTTATAGTTATTAGTGAGGATGTAATTCTTTTTATTTAAGAGCGTAGTAGTCCAAATGTCAGGATTCAGTTATGATTTGATCCATAACCCACTTGATTTACGTCAGCACGCACGACAATTGATGTTACTTGTAATATAAGAAAATTTTAGTTCAAAGTAGTGAATTTTAAGTCAATAAGTTCAAGTGTCTTTTTGTTCATAATGATACAATTGATGTTAACTGTAATATAAGAAATTTTTGGTTCAAAGTAAGAAATTTTAAGTCAATAAATTCAAGTGTCTTTTTGTTCATAATGAGAGATATGTTTTATAAGTTTTAATTAGTTGTTTTGTTAGTTTATGGATTTTAATTAATATTATCTAATTTTTAAAGTTTGTATTTTTCAATTAAGTTCAAGTATTATAGGAAAATGTCTTTTTATTTTTTATCTAAGATTCTAGATAGTGTTAGTGAATCTATATTAATAGAGTAGGTCTTATAACCTACTTTTTAGATAAGTTGCATTCTTTTTTAATAAAAAGTCAGACTAACTAATAGTACACAACTTTATATTTTAAATATTTAATGATCCAAATTCAGTCATGGATCATCGATCGAGTTATAAAGATACACAACTTCCTAGCATAAAATTGAGCAAGTAAAGAGATTTATCCATTAAAAAAAACTTCATTTCATATGCACTATTTCTAGTAATTCGAAATAATCTTTAATAATTTTTAACTATTTTAAACAATTTTAATTAGGTTTTATGATATTGATTAATAGTCAATTTTTAATTATCTAATTGAGTTGGTGGTGAGGCTAATCATCTTATTATAATTATTTTTTAATAATCCGATCGAACGAGTGACGACGAGATTAATCATAGTTAACTTTAAATAATCTGACCGAACTGGTGTCAAAAATGTTATAAATCTAATCAAATCGGTAGATGAAAGTTTTATTAATCTTACTTAGGTCAATGAATGAAATTTTTATCAATACGAATTGGGCTGGTATACAAAATTTTTATCAAGTTGGTAGAAAAAATTTTTATCAATTGAGATAGACAAATTTTTTATCAATTTAGTTAAGTCAGCGGACCAAATTTTTATCAATCTGACTAAGTAGGTAGACCAAATTGATCATAGTTAACTATTTATCATAAGTGGACTAGTACTAAATTTTTTAAATGTAAGTAGAAAGACATTTAATAAAACCTATATTTATTTTTAATCTTGCATTTCAAAATCTTTTAATTGCATCATGTTAACAACACCAAGTCTCAACTTCAACATAACCACTAGCTGATTGACGACAACAACAAATTTGCAGTGTAGTCCATCTCATCACTCTCTTATCAATTCCAATTCACCAACTCAATAGGTCCTACCAATTTCATTCACTATATTAAATTGCAATCGTGGCCCACAAATTGAATCAAAATCACCAGTTGATCCACTCCATGCATATTTTAAAAAACAAGCAACTTTTGCTTGGTAATTGTGGCCATAATGGCAAAAATCCGTGTTGATGAAGTGAAAGCAAAAAGGTGGTTAGAGATTTGTTGGTAGTGTTGATTGAAGGAATCGAATCAATGAGTTTTGACTTGGTGGTGTTCAACACCTGAATGTGTCATTTCCAATCAGTTGATGTGTCTTCCCTGTACAGTCAGAAAAAAAAAAATAATGAAAGAGAAACTCAAAGAAGACTTAGGTTATGTTATTAGTTTTTACCTATTTGTATAGGCAAGTATGTATAGGAGGATTTGGAGGATTCTTAGAATGCAGTTTTATTTGTATTTACTATTTTTTGTTTTATACTTTGTTATATACTTCTATTATTATAAATAGGGACAGTCTACAGAATTTGTGATATATGTGTTTATAGATAAAATAATAAATAAAGTTTTTTTATATACTTATCTATATTATTATCTCACATTTATAATTTGTTTTCATCTTGCTTCATCTACACACTTATGTGCTAATCAAGCTTCATCTACACACTTATGTGCTAATCAATTTTTTTTTCTGGTTTTCTTGTTGTTGGTTCTCATCCTAAATCATATTATGAATACATTAAAGATTTCTTCTTAATATGATATCAGAGTATGGTTAAAAATTTGCTTTACTCTCATTCCGTATTCCGTCTCTTAATTTCTTGTTTCTATTTCTTGACTCCATAGATTTTTCAACCATTGAAAAAGCTTCAATCATCGATAAGACATCGACCATAGAAAATGTGTTTATCACAGATCCTTATATTAACCCTTCCAGTGTGTATTATCTGCATCTCAGCAAGTTCTCATCCTAAATCATTTCATGAATACATTGAGGATTTCTTTTTAATATGATATCAAAGTATGGTTAAAAACTTGCTTTACTCTCACTCCGCATTTCATCTCTTAATTTATTGTTTCTATTTCTTGACTCCATAGATTCTTCAACCACTGAAAAAGCTTTAATCATCGATAAGACATCAACCACAGAAAATGTGTTTATCACATATCTTTATATTAACCCTTCTAGTGTTTATCACGGGGTTATTCTCGTTTCTTTCGAATTTAATGAACAAAATTACTATTTGTGGAGTCAAAACATGATGAGAGCTTTACTATCCAAAAACAAATTGAAATTTGTTGACGGGAGCATTGACACTCTCGAGCCTGATGATCATCAGTTCAAAGCCTGAGAAAGGAGCAACATTATTATTCTATCTTGGATCAATCATACCTTGTATACACAAATAACTAAGAGCATTGTTTACATCGATGTGGCCAAAAATCTCTGAGATGATCTAAGGGAGAGGTTTTTGAAAGGTAATCACTTTCGTGTGTCTAATTTATTCAAAGAAATTATTTCCATCAAGCAGAGTGATATGAGTGTCACCCAATTGTACATGGATCTTAACATCCTCTGAGAGGAACTTGAATCCCTAAAAGCATTACCAAGATGTGTTTGTGCTACTTCTTGTAAATGCAATATGTCAAGGGTTTCTGTCAGGTATAAAGAGTCAAAGTATCTCATGTGTTTCTTGAAAGGCCTCAATCTATCTTAAAGTCTTTAGGAGGAACTTGAATCCCTAAGACCGTTACCAAGACGTATTTGTGTTATTGCTTGTAAATGTGATCTCTAAAGGGTTTCGGTTAGGTATAGAAACCCAAGGTATGTCATGTGTGTCGCGACCGGGAGGCGATATGAAAAATTAAAATTTTAAAAATTATTTTATTTTAGAGTTTGGAGTCGCCGCTATAGTTTATTATGAAAAACTAAAGAAAAATCAAAAAATAAGAAAAATAATTTGGGAATCGAATTTAGGGTCTGAGAGTCGGTTATATGTGGAGAAGGTATTAGTATTTGACAACCCCGTCCAAATATGGTACCTTTAATCAAATAAGTAAAATGAGTGTGGCTTTACAAAATTTTAATTTTCCAAAATAATAACAATAATGATGTAATTAAAGACAAATGAAAAATAAAAAAATGTAAATAAATAAAAAAAGAAACAACTAAGATGCAATTAAAGGAATAAAAAAATAAAAAATGTAAATAAAATAAATAAACAAAGAAATTATAAAAATGCAATTAAAGACGAATAAAACACAAACAAATAAAAGCAAAGAACAACAAATAAAAATAAAGAAAATATTTTTTTATATTTTTGGGTCCAATAAGGATTAACATTGGTTTTACATATTATAATGAAAAATCAGAATTCACGTAGTTCTAATTTGAAATTGTTTGATGTGGTGTTGGTATTTTGTAATTTTGAAAATTTTATATTTTTTATTATTAAAATGTTTTATATTATTTTTATTATTTTTCTATATATTTTATTTCTTATTTTTATTTTCTTTTATAAAAAACTTTATATTTTTTATTTTAAAAATTGACATGAACGGTCATTTAAATATCTAAATAAAATAATAAAACCTCTTTTAATTAAATTATCTTAAAATATAGCTAAAAAAATATTTATAATTATAAAAAAAAATTTCTAATAGATTTTGTTTGGGTTCAAATTGATATTTGTTTGGCTTATAATGAGTGCTCTACGATCCAAAGATGTGCATGCGACAGCAACCCACCAATATCAAATACAACTTGAAATGAGGATGTGCTTAAGGGAGCAACCATCATCATCAAATATAATTCACGTTGAATTTCAATAATAATACATAACTCAATATTGCAATTATTACAAATCAAACAAACACAAAATCACATGGCAAGTATGGATACAAAACATAATTCAAACCTTACAAAAGAGCAAAAAGCATACTAGTTGAAGACTACCCTCCCTTTTTCTTAATGAGTATTTCTTTATTAAGCAAAATTGGTCTGATTAATCAGAATTATTTGCATTAAAGCAGATTAATCCATTATTATTAAAAGACTCTAAAATAGATTTTCTAATATCATTAGCTTACTTTCTCATATTTATTTTTTTCAAAATTTTATTTAATTATATAATTATACTTGATCAATGTTTAATTAAGCAATTTTTTATCAATTTTAATTAAATAAAATAACTTGCATACTAATTCTAAAAATAGCTAAAAGAGCTTAACCAACAAGTGAAGCTTCTTTTTTCATTTAAACGTTAAGAGACTGGATTTTTTTTATTTTATTTTATTCTCTACTAGCAGTTTAGAGAATGGACCCAATTAAAATAAAATCTCAATCTTCTCTCTTTTATCAAATAAAAAAATATTTTTATTATTATAATTATTTATATTTATTATTTATTTTTTTATTATTTTATTTTTATTTAACTCAATATTATTATTATTACTTATTTATTTTATTTTTTTAAACTAATCTATTTTATCTTTTTTTAACAAAAATAAAAGAAAACTAAATTATTATTCTTATTATTATTAGTTTTATTTTCTAAAAAACAAATAAATATTTTATTAAAATAATGAAAAAGTGAGAATTTAAATCATTTTATTATTATAAAAATAAAAAATTATAAAATTTAAACTTAAATTTTAAATATTAAAAAATATATTTTTATTATTTTTTTCTTTATTATTATTTTTTATTTATTATATTTTTTTAATTTTATTTGTTCGGATAAAATTGAGTATTTGAGAATGTATTTCTTAAAAGACCTCATGTACAACACTGTCACAACTCAAGTTAAACTCAAGTTTTGTTGATGGAAATTATCCAACATTAATCACGTCTTTTTCTCCTATATTGTACAACAAGAGAGGCATAAAACCATGAAAGGGTTTCCATGTTAGTTGTTTTTTTTTTCTATGATTTTGTTTGTATTGTTTTGTGAAAAGTATGGAGATAAAACCATGTTAGGGTTTCTATATTAGGATTTTTGTCATGATTTTGTTTGTGTTATTTTGTGAAAGCATGAATTTTTTTTATTTAATTCCACGATGGATGTCAATTTATTTTAGTTGAAAATAATGAGGTTTAACCTACGTTCAAGTGTCCGTGATTTATAGTAAAATTATATTATATATTTTGAATAGTTTAAAATTAAAAAAAAAAAATCAACTAATCGAACTATATAAGTAAACATGCGTGTCCGTTGAAATGATTTTATTTTCAGTGAAACAAACATGATAAATAAATCACAAGTTCTTCCTGTATTTTAATACCCTTTTCGTATATCCCAATATAAAATTTTAATTTCATAATTACTCCTATGACACATTCATCCTGTTTACACTGACAAAAAAAATAAAAACCGAATGACATCCCAATTTGATTCATATTGCGAAAAAATTTACAACCGGATGAGTATGCCATCCGTTGTCATTTTATTTTGAAATAACAACCGAATGACATGTTCATCCAGTTGTCAATTTTTTCACAATGAACCGGATAGGTGTGTGTCCGATTTTTATTTCCAAATCAAAACGAGAACCGGATCCGATTTTCATATCCCAAATCAGAAAATTCCTCTATTCGCCGTCGACAGCGCCCCAAACCCTGAATCAACTACTCTAATCAGCAATATCACTTACTAATTGCTAATAAACACCAAAAATTATTTACATATTGCTTGTTTAAAGGATTAATCAAAAATTTAGAAGAATGAAAACAAACGGATGCTGAACTTGTGAATAGATGCTGAAATGACAACCGGATGACATACTCATCCGATTGTCAATTTTTTCGTAATGTGAACTGGATGGGAGTGCCATCCGGTTCTCATTTTTTTGTCAGTGTGAACCAGATAAAAATGAAGAGGTAGAGGCTAATTTGATCTTTGCACTTTTAAAATTAAGGACATAACTATCATTTTATATTTTGTATGAGAATGCAGAGTAAGAACTCGTCCAAATAAAGTTCACTCTAACCCATTTCAAATTATTAGGGTTTTGTAGCTTTCTAAAGTGCATTTCTTCCTTCAACCAATGTATTTCTTTCCCCCGGTAAACACAAAAATTCTCATTTTATCTTTTAGATGATTTTCGGATGATAGAACTTAGAAGTTTATTTTTTTTAAAAAAATGATTTTTGAATTACAAAATCTGGAAGTTCTTTTGAATTGCATAATATAAACTTTTAAATTATTTAGAAATGTTAAAATGAAACTTTTTATATTTATAAGGGTGCAGAAGAAATTTTTGAGGTGAAGGAAGAAATGGGCTTCTAATAATCCAGCCCAATAGATGATTACCTTATAAAATAGTATCTGGAAACTTCTTGCTGGTGAGAAGAAATTCCAGAAGAGTTTCGAATTTTCTGAAAGAATCTTCAAACTTAGCAACGGAAAAGAACATTTTCTTGAACATACGAGATTGGCCCTCCATTTCCTTTAAATACCTCATGTGTCCTTTCAGAAGCAAGTACAAGAAATTCATCATCTGTCAACAATTCACACAACATTTTGCAGAGTTCGAAAAACATCATCAGCTAAGTAAAGAAGAAAAAATGTCGCTCATCCCAAGTTTCTTCGGTGGTAGAAGGAACAACGTTTTGGACCCTTTCTCTCTTGACGTGTGGGACCCATTAAAGGATTTTCAATTTCCATCTTCGGTTTCTGCTGAAAATTCTGCATTTGTGAACAGCCGAGTGGATTGGAAGGAAACCCCAGAAGCGCATGTGTTGAAGGCTGATATTCCAGGGCTGAAGAAGGAGGAAGTGAAGGTGGAGATTGAAGATGAGAAGATTCTTCAGATAAGCGGAGAGAGAAACGTTGAGAAAGAAGACAAGAACGATAAGTGGCACCGTGTGGAGCGTAGCAGTGGTAAGTTTTTGAGGAAGTTCAGGTTGCCAGATAATGCAAAAGTGGATCAAGTCAAGGCTTCTATGGAAAATGGGGTTCTAACTGTTACCATTCCCAAGGAAGAGGTCAAGAAGCCTGATGTTAAAGCCGTTCAAATTTCCAGTTAAAGTTGAACTTGGAATCTTATGGTGTGTCTAAAACAAGACAGTATCAATATACATGCTGTGAGTGTGTCGACATAAGTGTGTTGCTTGGGAGTAAATTTCAATTTCCCACTATGAGAAAACTCATGGGATAAATGCTAATATTCCTAGCTGAATTAATTAGTTTATAATCTAATACCAAAAACTGGAAAGAAAATGTGTTTGTATAATTTTAAAACTAAGATTGTAGGTACTTACTTGGTTTGATTTATATTAACAATTTCCAAATAAGAGAATGAACATGCACGTGGTTGGATAAGCTTGTCCTTATCTGATTTTTTGTCTCTCTAATGTTATGTCCTTTTCTGATTTCTTGTCTTTCGAATGCAGCATATCGGAGCCGACACAATACGTGATCCTCTAGTTCAACGTTTCAGCATCTGTATTTGGTACATTATATACGTGATCCTTTAGTTCCACGTTTCCGCATCTGTATTAGGTACATTATCGTAATATTTCAATATAAAACAAACAATTATTTTTATCCTATGATACTTGGACATAAAAAAATATCTGACCTAAAGAAAAATTAAAAAAATTAATTTAATTTTCCGATCTGAAAATTTACCATCGGATCGAGTTCTCAGATGATTAAAGACTATGAAACGTTAAAGCATAATAATATAAATATTTAGTGTGTCTATCTGTTAAACAAAGGGCACTAGTGTGATTATAGACCTCTTGCAAGTAAAGGATACTCTATTATGTCATTTTCTGACTATGTCATTGGAGTCTGTTTTAGGAAAAAGAAAAAATAGTTATCGAAAACAACAAAATAATGATATAAATGAAAAAATATAAAGGTGTCTAATTATTTAAAAAGAAATAAAAAAAAAAGATAAGGAAAAATAAATAAAAATAATAATATTTTTTCACGAGAATATTGAGTTTTTATTAGTTGATTTTCTTTGCAACATGAAAAACAGCAACCTCCTCTTCCTGTTATTAAGGTATGAAACGAAACCCTGCTTCCTAAGAATGAAAATTTCAATTTACTTGTGAATTATGTGTGACTTGTGTGTATTATGCATTCTCAATTTCAATTTATTAGACTTTAGTAGTGATTTTAAATTATTTCTCATTGATGTATTGGTTTGTACTACCTATTTTTCACAGAAGCAGTTAAGTAGTAAACCCGATTCCTTCTAACCATCTTGTCTATGGTAATCCAGAAGCCTAGTGGAAGAAATCTTCTTGGGCAGTCCCTTCCTATTTAAATTATGTTGCTGCATCCACTAGGTTGAGAGGAAGTGAAATCTTGGATCCACCTAGTGTTGGTACCTCCATAACTGAAGTTATAATAGTCCCTTTCAATCTGATTTATAGACATGATAAACATTGATCAAATGGTCTTAAGTGCTATCTAAAATTACAGATGGAGATATTCAGAGAGTATGGAGTTGAAAGCAGAAGCCTTTGAGATTGCAGAAGAAACTACCACTACAGGTTTTATTGATTCAACAGATAGTAGTTCTATTTAATTATATAGATAATATGTTCATGATAATGTCATTGGTTCCATTTTGTGTTATGTATTAACCTAAATTACATATTTGGAGGCATTGTATTGGTTCAATCACTACTGTGGTAATTTGAGGAGTGGCATTGTGGAAGGATGGTTGAGCACAAGGTTCTCCGAGGAGGGAATGTTAAGGGATTGCAGAACAACCACTTTGGATAGACTATGCTATTCGGTACATTCTCATTATATTTCAATTCAAAACAGTTTTGTTCGCCGTATGATGCTTGGACATGAAAACCATCTAACCTTAGAAGTTCACACCATTGATCCAAAAGAAATATGGCAAAAATCAGTAATCAGAAATCAGGTATTTTACTATTGAGACAATCCTCATGATACTTGCCTGTCATAGACATACTACACTAGTGATTGATAAATGTACACTCATATTTAATGGTCTTCCTCTTCACTTTTATGTAATAAATCATTCAGACTTTTATGTAAGCTATGGACAAACAGTGCACTGTTTTTTATAGGCTTTTGTATAAGAATTGCCTCTTTTTAATTAAAATTTTTTGTTGCTGATAAAAAAATGGTAAATCATTCAGACTTCTAAGTTATTGGAGCTATGAAACAAAAAATGGATAAACAATTCCATGTGTATCTATAAAAGTCAGGGAATTCAAATGATTATAGACCCCTTACAAGTGTTGCTTGTGAATAGATGGAAACAACTGCAAGATATGGTATTGTTGAAGCAATTATGTTTTTGGTGTTTTAATTACTACTGCAAAGATAGAAATAACCAATTATGTCATTGCATACGTTTTTGTTGAAATCAATGGTTGGAATTTCATACCAACTCAACAGAAGAAATGGTATTTACTAATTTCTAGTCACTTTAGTTATTGAAACTTGCTACATTTTTTTTGTCCAAGAAGCAGATGGATGAGTATAGGTGACTGCAATTATATTATAGTAGAGTAATCAAGAAAAAGGGAGTTGAACTCGCTCAGCTCTAACTGCATTATACACGACCATACAGAGGTGGCACCACACCTTCTACCAGATCTGTATGAGCGAGGTGTGGTTAAGGATATCCCATATGATCCAACCTATCGGCAAAAGATAAAGGAATCCATCTTATGGAAACACCACATGTGAAACATGAATACTTTGCACCCTCTTGCCTACCATTGCAGAAGGTGATGTTAGGCAACAATTTGCAAAATAATCTTGTTTGGGTGTCTAACATTTTGTGGCGTTTCAAATCAATGAGGAAATAATGGTTCTTGCACCAGAAGAACAAAACATACCAGATGCAAATCTGTTGTCATTGGAATGACAAACCTCTCCAAATCAACACTCAACTCTTCAGCTAAGTATAACTCTCATTATTCAAGCACTTATAACACTTTTACCTTTCACTTCCACCTCCCCTTCACCATCAAGAATCCAATCCAATACAGTACCAGAGAAGACAAGATATACAATTTCAACCACCTTCATAGAACATCACTTCCAACACCACCCATTACAAGACCAAATCAGATGAGCCCTTTTTGTTGCCCATCTCTTGTCATCATCTAAGAACTCCCAAATGCATTCAATACAATGGATCTTATTTTTCTTTTTCAAAAAAATATTTAATCAGAATGTAGTACCAATTACAATGTGAATCCATCATGAATCATCCAAATCACAAAAATTGCCATACATGATAAATGGCTGACTTTTATAATAACAACTATAAAAGTCGGGTGATTTCTCACAAAAGATTCATGACAACTAAAATCTTAAAAAAAAACTATAATTATTAAAAAAAACAGAAAGTAATAGATCACTTACGAACATGTCATGCCAAACAGAAGATGTCATCAGTCATCAACAAAATATACTGCAAAATCCTCAAGGGAGCATTTCCAAAATCCAAGTGTGGCAGCCTCAACTCCCTCACTCTGCATGCCCCATCCACCACCGGTGCTCCAACCCGAACCCGGTTCACATCCACCCTTCTGAAGAGGTAGAAAGCGCCGCCGCGGCGCTGATCGGAAGAAGGGTTTTTCTTGGTTTTATAAAAGCTCCAACCTTTGCCGGCGAGAACCCGGCAAAACTCCTCCATGGTGCCGACCCGATGGCCAAGGACCCGCGAGCAGAGAGAGAAAGAGCCGCAGTCCCAGTTGCCGGCGTTGCCAGCCCCAGCGGCGGCGTCAGGGTGGTGGTCGGAGCTGAAAAGGACGATCTTGAAGGCGCGTGGGGAGAGCGTGAGGAAGCAGCGGAGGTGGGTGAGTGGGGTTGCGGAGAGGGAAGGGAAGGGAATGGGAACGGCGTCGCTTTGGAGGGAACAGGAAGAAGAAGAGAATGTTAGTGATGAGGGTTTGGATGATGAAGATGATGGGTTGGAGAAGATGATGTGAGAGAGTGATGGTGTAGGGTACAAGTCCAAACCCAAGTCCCTTGCAATGGTGGCAAGCCTATATGTGTCTCTAATAATCTCTTTTGTTGGAAGAAATATCAAAGCTGGGATTTTGTACCTTCTTCTTCTCCTCCTTCTTCTATAATGGTAGGGTTGAGATTTTCCATGGGCTTCATCATCATCAACAACATCACTATCACCATCATCATGGTGGTGATTTTGGGTTAGCATGTGATGAGGGTTGTGGTTGATGGTTTCCCCTAAGACGAGAGAACGAACCAGCTTTAGTGGAAGCATCTTTCTTTTTCTTTCTTCCTTCTTTTCTTCACCTTGTGTGTGTGCCCTTATCTTGGTTTAACCAACCATAAGTCACACCTCACAAGACATGTCTTGGCCTTCCCATTCTCTTTTTTTTCACCAAATCTTCACAGCTACCCACTTAGTTCCTTGACTTTATTATTAGTAAAGCAACTATTGGAATTAAATTAATTTTTTAGTGCTATTCTCCTTAGTATTGCTACATAGTGCTTGGTGTTTATCTTTCTAAGGCATGGTATAATGCCAATACTATAATTACAAACCGAAAGGTAACGATCCCCTCTTTGCAAGGAAGATAGTGGTGCTATATACATCACTGGCTGGTGTATGGGACCTGTAGCTTTATTAGACTAATTATTAGGTTGGATTTCTGCATTTAGAGTCAACCAATAAATGAATATTTTTCCTTCTTTGTCCCCTTGCAATATCTTAGCCCATGATTGATGAAATGCTGTGGAGGGGAAGGTAGAGCCATAAATTGAAGGCATTTATTAGTTTATAAGTATGTTGATGGTGTAGAAAAGATGAGACGGTATTTTGAACAATTTTGTATGAGAGTTGTAGTTTCTCTTAAATATTTTATTTTTGTTAAAAAAATTATTTTGATGATAAGTTAAGTTTATGTTTAGTTGAAATATGAAATTGTTTCTCAAAATGTTATGAATAAAAATAATATAGAAAGGATGAAAGAAACATGATGGTTGGACGCAAGACTATATTTAGAAATGTATCTACACAGAATTCTTTCAACTTCACGAAGAAAATTCCTTTGACTCCGTGACTTAAAGCCCATCTATTACAGAACATACAACACAAAATTCCTCTTGTAAGTAATTTTAAAAATTTTATCCGATTAAAAAATATACCAAATGAAGTAATTTTCAAATATAAAAATATAGGAATGTGATAGTTAATGTTGCTCAATTAACTATTACATAAAATGTTTTTCACAAAGTACAAATAGATCTTCTCTTTTTTGTATTTTTATTTGTGCAACATGTGAGATTTTCCTTATTTTTGCGATCTTTTTGAATTTTGATACAATCTTTTGTTGTTTTATTTATGCTTTGTAGAGGCTATGGTCTTTGATATAGATTAGCTAATAGATTTTCTTTTATTTTTGCATATCCTTTTGAATTTTGATACCATCTTTTGTTGTTTTACTGTTCTTAAAACAGTGACAAATATCACTTTAGGTAATGTTAAATCAAATTACCAGTATAAAAGTGTTATTTAAATATAATAAAAGTAAGGTTTTATTAATGTGGATTAAAAATTATTAAAAGTCATGGTTTTTTAATTGTTAATGTTTTAGACAACATTTATGTAGACGTTGTTTTTCAAAATATATACTTAAAAAAATAAAAAAATCATGGTCTCATCTCAAATTAAAAAGAAATTTTTATACATATTGTTTTTCTTCTCTTTTTAAAACAATTTTGCTTCTTTTCTCTCGGTGCCAAAACTTTGCTTCTTTTCTCTTGTCAAAATTGAAATTTATTGTGACTTCTACGACTTTTTCTCTCATTGGCACATCCTTATTGATCTATTGACGTTCCTATATCGGTTGTTATCGGATTCGTTAGTTCATCACTATCATTTTTTTGTGTCGTTGATTTTCGTTATTACATGTCGTCTTTCACCTTCTTGGTCCGTCTTTCTATCTTTCATCTCTTTTGTTATTTCTTATATGTAATTATAGTTTTTTTTTATTAGGTTAGATATTGTGTGTCTCTACGCTATATTTGAAGAGTTTTAGATTTAGGGTTATTGTTTATATTAAATTAGAAAGAGGTAAATTAATCATAGAAGCTTAGGTCTCATCTTCATGACTATTGGTGATTAAGAGGAACAAATAAATTATATATTAATAGGTTGGTGTTTAGGATCAACACAAAAGTGAAATTATTGGAGTTGTAAGATGTGTCGTGAGTTGTGATGATGTGAGTGGTGTTTATATATAATGCTTGAACGAGTGTAAGAGTGAAATTGATTATAGATAAGAATTTTTCGTCATAGATAGTTCAATTTGATGACCAGCTGCTGGTTCAGGTTCCAAAAATGAATCAGTGTGTTAAGTTATTGTGTAACTTTCTGGAGAACATAATGTCTGTTTCTTATATGGGAAGCTAATGGTGAGACATGAGTAGTGAATGTTTACTGAAATATTAGTTATGAGAAGTTGATGGGGAAGATGAGAGAGTTATCCTATCAAGATTAGGTGATAGGGAATGATCACTTTAAAGGTTGAATTAGGTTAAATTAGTGTTAAAGAAAAATTATTATATTAGATATTAAATCTATAAACAAGAGAATGATATTTTGTCAAAATGAATTAATGTTTTGTAATAGAATGTTAACTTTCGTATAGTCTGAAGGTGAATTATAAGATTAAGATGAATTATAAGATTAAGTTTATGGACTATTCTTATCTATTATATCTATTACTTAAATATTTAACAATTTAAATCAATTATGTGTAATTTTTATTATTAATATTATTTATTTATTGTTCAATCTGTTCTTATAAAAGAATATTTTTCATGGATGATATTCCATTATTTCCTGTCATGGATGAATTTTTTATTAAAATTAGTTTCAAATCCCGTGTAAACCCATAACACTTAAAACTTCACCATAACACTTAAAAGTTCAGTTGTTAAAAATTATTATACAAAAAAAATAAATCCAGTTGAATTGAATCCTCTAACATCTTTTACAAGGATAAGGATAATAATGACTTTACAAGTATAATTTTTTTTTCTCTATTATTTGAGATATACTATTTTTTTACTTTATTTTTTGATATATTCTCTTTTAGTTTTCGGATAAATATGTCTACAAAAATGCTCCAACTCTCAAGTTAATTGAGATATGAATGTTAATAGATTCATAACAATATTCTTATTTTTTATATACATAACGCTTTAACGAAATTATATTTAAATGGACTTAATAAGTGTTCAAGTTATCCTAATACAATATTAATGCTTAGTCATCTGATTACTCAACTAATGTGTATTTACAACATCGGAATCATTGTAACCAACATTATCCTTTATGCCTTTCTGAAACATTGATTTTTTTTTTCCTTTAAAAACAATAATTAATTTAACTTCGACCCCTTTAAAATAATAGTTAGAATCATTATAGCCTCTTAATTCTTCTTGAAAACAAATTGATTCAACTTAAATTTCTTAAAATAATATAGTTAGAACCGCCAACTATTCTCTCTCTTTGGATTGATAGTCAAAGAAAGGGTACCATTTTTTATGTTAAACAAAATTAAATTAATTATTCAATTAAAATTTTGATAAAGTAAAAATCCTTGCGATGAGAAAATATGTAGCATATTTTGTAAACATAGAAATTAAGATATTGAATTTTTATTTAATTATATTTAAATTTTAAAAGATTTACATTAATATTTGTTTATCTAAAATGGTTAGTTCATATTATATTTAAAAATGTTTCACTTTCTTTCAAAAGTAATTATCTGTGTCATGAGCTAAATTAAAACGTGATGTACTTGTTTTCTTAGTTTTGTCTCTGGGCCTTGCTGTTGTTTCAGTTGAATGAACGACCAAAAAATTAGTGACACTAAACCCTAGGTTGCATTCTACACCGATCAAGTGTGTGTGGGTGTTTTTTACAATTGTTAATTGTTATTTTTCATTGTTTCCAAGTTTTTAGATAAAATGAAATAATAGGATGATAAAATATAATTTTAATTAAGTTTTAAGTTTTTGATAAATTTAAGTATTCTCATGGTTTATTAAAGTTTTTAAATTAAGATCTTGTGATTTATTTTTTAATTATGTAATTATCAATATTATTTTATTTACCCGTTTCAATGTGTTAAAAGAAAGGAGGTTCTATTAATATAAAAATAATATTACAAATAATGTAAAATGAGGATAGACTTTTATTATTTATTAACAATATATAGGATGATAAAATCATCAGACTTTCTATAATTTTTACATCATAACTTATATTGACTAAGAATCACCGTTATTGATAAAACTATTAAATAACAATAAAATTAATTATTTACATTAATAATATTATTATTATATTTAATCTTAAAAGCTTACATTCATAAGAGGTGGAAATAACTAAGCAACATTATGAATGAAGATAATAGTTATATTATCTGATTTATATGTAAATAAACAACAGAAATTCAATTAAAAAATATAAAAAAACTTTAAGTATTTAATAGATAAAAATTATAAAAATTACAGAAATTCAATTAATCCTAAATAATGTTATGAAAATTTATGCTTATTCAATAATATTTATTCAACAATATACAAAATAGATGATAATATGTAATAGGATTGTAATACTTTAAACGATAGTTCCAAAATGAAAACAAAGATGGAATTTAGCTTTAGAGATAAAAAAAATGATACCTAAATATTTGATTTAAAAGAAAAAAGTTCATAAAAATAGAAAACTTAATGATTTAGTTTTTCTTTATTAGACTGACGGTCATAGACTCTTGGCGTCAAGTAGAACAAGAGTGTTTGATTAGATTTTTGAAAAGAGTAAGTTCATTTTTTGTCCATCTTCTTCATAGTTAATTTTAGATCGATTTCGTTTTTACTAAGGGTATTTTGCATATGTACTCTGAGATATCAAGATAAGTCTCTGTTATCATTGATCAGAGGCTTCTGGTACAAGTTAGGTTGTTTGTGATTTTAGGTTTTCGGAACTCTTTTGAGAGTGTCTACTATGTATAAGTAAGGGAGGCTAGTTTGAATGTTTCTAATAGATATTATAATTATTTATTTTATTTAGTATGAATTAGATGGATTTGAATTAAATTGAATAAATGTTTATGTATGGTATGATGTAGTATGAATGTTTGTGAATGATATAGAATGTTGATTAAGATATAATATCTTTATGAAAGGAGATACACTCGTGTTGAAATGATTAGGATGAACATTGTTTTAGATTTGATTTTAGAAGGTATCCTGATTCTACAATACATTAGAATCATATAGATGAAGATTATCAAGTGATAAAAGTTGGAAGAAGTTCATATGACCATGTCCAAGGTTTTTGGAATATGAGTTTATTGGAATAGGATATACAGATTAACCATGTGTATATAAAAATTGTATTCAAGGTTTAAAGTAAGAACTAATTGAAACAAATGGAATGTATATGACAAATGCATATCTCGATGCATATCTCAAAATCTAACTAAATATACGAATCTTTTGATAGTAGAGAATGGAGTATCTTTGTATATGAGTCAGTGTATGTATGATATGAGTTATTGTAAATATGTAATAATGGTAATATGATGTATGAGATGAATTATGAAAGTTTGATTTGTTATAATTTAGTTGAGATATGAATTTAATTTATGAATATATATTTTAAAATTCTTTAGTTTATCTTACTTTTTCTATAGTATTTTTTTTTCAAATTTGAAATGATCGTTTGTTAGACGTGACTAGACATTAATCAATTAAATTTGTATAAAAATAAGTTAATTTGATTTATTTTCACTTTTGATTAATCAACTAATTCAATAGTCAATTAAACCAAATACATATAAACTAAATTTGTAGAAGTTTTTCTTAACCTATATATAAACTAGTTTTAGTTTATATTTTTTTTTCTTTAAATATTTATGATAAGGTTTGTTCAACAATACCCTAAGTTATTATAAAATTGATTTTAAAAAATGTACTTTTGATCGTTTATTCATTTCTTCTTTGAAAATAAAATGAAACTTTTAACCTTTCTTTAGATTAGAGGATGAAAAATGAGGGAGAGGAAAAAAAATAAAAAAGTAAAATTATTTGAAATAAGAGAAAATAGAAAAATGAAAATTTTGTAAATAATTTAACTTATGTGATAAAATAACATTTTTGTAAATTAATATATTTAAACAATGATCAAAATACTTTGTGTTAAACATAAAATCCTATTAAATATTAAAAATATTTAAATATCTTCCGCCACCTAAAGTTAAATCATTTATCACATTACAGAACCTACTTATAAACTAATTGTCAATTATTATTATTATTATATATTTAATAAAAAATATATATTTAAAAACAACAAATTAAAATTAAATCACTTCACATAACTACCAAAATTAATTAATTAATTATTATATAAATATCAAATGATATGATTGATTATTTTTATATTAAGAAAAGTAATCAATTATATCACACAAACATAATCGATTAGATTTAAAATATAATTAATTTATTATTATTATTAAAATACATATAATAATGTTTTCAATGTAATCATTATATATATTTTAACATATTCCTTTTACAATTGTACAAAAGTTGAAAATGATTTTTTTCCTATTTTTTAATTTTTATTTTGCATTTCCTTTCTCCTTCGGGGGCATGCACACTTTTCACCTCTTGAAGGCAACAATGTGTTAAAATATTATTAAGGTAGGTATATAAATGAAAAAAAAAAACAATTGCCTTATTAATAATTTGTGTTGTTATTAGATACATAACCAAAAATTGAAAGGATAAGAATAATTGTTTTGCATTGATTTGGTTGAGTTGAATCATGTTTCTTGTGTGTGTAGTGAAGTGGTAACATGGGAGTGATATTTAATTTTTGAGAAAGAGCATAAAATGTATAAAAAAAAGGAAAAGGGTATTTAAAATTTGATGAGGTGTGGTTTGATAGGAGGAAGGAAAGAATAATACATTAGAAGAAATCCCAGTTTGAATTATGGAAGCAATGCTTTTGTGGACCCCACCCACACCATCATCTCAAATCATATATAAACGTTTCATGCATTTCCTCAAACACGCAACCCACATCATGAAATCGTCGAATTGGGGATTATTGCTGCTGCTCCTCTTCTTCACCTCTTCTACTTCTGCAGCATGGTTCGGTACCAAACACAGAACTTCCGGTGCAAGTTCAAGCTCAAGTCGAAGGATTCGTTCCGATGAGGCCTCCTCGTCGTCGTCATCGTCATCGTCATCACCGTTCCTACTAAACCGTTTCCGTTCCGGCTCAGCCGTGGTGTTCCCTGTTCACGGCAATGTTTACCCTGTTGGGTACGTAAAAGGACATTCCTTTTCTCTCAATCTTCTCTTTCTGTTATGCCTTTCTTTCTTCTCTACCGTTTTCTTCATCTACTTTCACCCTCTTTGTGTTAGCTTTATTTGTTCTAGGAAAGAGCACTCATTACGATGAAATAATGTATTCGAAAATCATCGTTTTGTGGTGTTGGAAATTTGGATCAACTAAAAATAACAACAAGAAAATATATAATTATAAATGGGATTTTTTTAAATTAGTTTTATAAAGATAAATTAAATCTAAATTTAATTCTTAATTTGGTATTAAAATGATTAAAAGTAATGAATTGAATAGATGAGGTTTCTCTTAATTTTAACTTTTAATATTCTCGACATAAGAAAATAAGAAAATGTGTTGAAAAAATTGTCTAAAAATCTCAATTTTCTTAAATACCACGTATAGGCATTAATTTGATATTTTGTTGACCATGTAAGTTGTTTATACAAAATTAAAATTGTGGATTAATTCGATTTGATATGAGTTCGAGTTAGATTGAAAAAGAAAAATATAATCTTTATGCAATAAGTAGAAATTAAATTGATATGATCGAGAGAGATCGAAGATATTCTAATTCATGTGAACTCACCTAAAAGAAAATAAAACTCATTATAAAGATAAGGTGATTTTAAAAATTTAAATAATCTTTAATTCATTATGCATTGTGTATTATTTATATTTAGTTTTTAATTATTAATTTAATGTATTGTATTTTATTAAATATATAAACAAATTTAAAAATAACTTTTTCATTTTCAAAATAATTGTTTTAAAGTTTTGATAGATCAACTTGTGTTTTTTAGGCGAGCAAGACTATTATTTCATTCTAACAAATATAACATATAGTCATATATCATTAGATCAAATGCACAAGCTTTTAATTATAGAAGGCAAAGAAAAAATTACTCGTAACCAAAATTAAAATTTACAAGCTTAAAACATATATAAACCTTTAAATATAAATCATACAACGTTCATGAATGCCTAAATTAGTAAACGCGTGGTCCATTTCCGTTTTCCTTTGTCTCGTTCAAATGTTATATGCATGCAAGTTTTCTTTTTCTTTTCTAGTTACACATCTAGAAATATGTACATACATGCCAAGTCACTATAATTTCTTTCAACATTCACAGGTTTTATAATGTTACTCTGAACATCGGGCAACCACCAAGACCATATTTTCTTGATATTGACACAGGTAGCGACCTTACGTGGCTTCAATGTGATGCCCCTTGTTCCCGTTGCTCTCAGGTGAATGGATATTCTCACTCACTGCTGAGTGTTCAGAATCACCTAGCAAATTCATAATGTTTTGTTTTTTATTGAACACATGTGTAATGTTAATTTGTTTGATTACAATATCCTGTTAATACTGGTCTTGTCATTCCTTATTTTCAGACACCCCATCCACTTTATAGGCCCAGCAATGATCTAGTGCCATGCAGGCATGCCCTTTGTGCATCCCTGCACCACACTGATAACTACGACTGTGAATCTCCACATCAATGTGACTATGAAGTTGAGTATGCAGATCATTACTCATCGCTTGGTGTTCTTCTCCATGATGTCTACACTCTCAACTTTACAAATGGAGTCCAACTGAAAGTTCGTATGGCCCTTGGGTTAGTATCATATCTCAAACCATTTTTACTTCCTTAGTTTATGCTTTAACTTTAGTTAAGAATCTGAACTATCCATAACAGAAACACTACTGTTGTATGATCCCCTATTTGGCTTGCTTTAGACTATAGAAATGTCACTTGATCGTGGAGACTTTGCATACTCATGATTATTATACCACATGCATTGTGTTGGGATGGAAAAATTCTTTGGTGTTCTCATAAATAAACTTCTTTTTTATTCCATTTTGCAGATGCGGATATGATCAGATTTTCCCAGATCCTTCTCATCACCCGTTGGATGGAATGCTTGGCCTTGGGAGGGGAAAAACTAGCTTGACATCACAGCTGAATAGTCAGGGTTTGGTGCGAAATGTGGTTGGACACTGTTTGAGTGCACAGGGAGGAGGGTATATCTTCTTTGGAGAAGTTTATGATTCTTCTAGACTAACTTGGACTCCAATGTCATCCAGAGATTAGTAAGTAGATCTTCATAAGTTATATCCTAGTTTTACATTTTCCACATCTATAGTCATCATTTCTAATTTTTTTCTAAACACTGAGATTGCATTTCTGTGATCTGTCTCAGCAAACATTACTCATCAGCAGGGGCAGCTGAACTCTTTTTTGGAGGGAAGAGGACTGGGGTTGGAAATCTTCATGCTATTTTTGACACTGGGAGTTCTTACACCTACTTCAACTCTAATGCTTACCAAACACTAATCTATTGGGTCAGTTGAAAACATTCACTAGCAATCCTTCTATTTCAAGCATTTTAGTATGCTCGAGGCTTTACAAAGATCATGTCATGTCAATTTCATCATGCGAAATTTGAGTTGTCCGAAGAAGGACAAAATAGAAATAAATTATTTCTGCAATTATACAAGAAAATATTGGCATGTTACTTATGGATCTTTTTGTTTAATTTCCACATGAAGTTAAGGAAGGAATCAGGTGGAAAGCCCCTAAAAGAAGCACACGGTGATCAAACTCTCCCTCTCTGTTGGCATGGCAAAAGACCTTTCAAAAGCATATATGAAGTGAGAAAATACTTCAAGCCAATCACGCTTAGTTTCAGCAGCAATGGAAGAAGTAAAGCTCAGTTTGAAATCCCTCCTGAAGGATATCTGATAATATCTGTGAGTTCCTCCTAGTTGATTCCTTCCAGATTAACTTTTTTAAAGTAAGAGACACATTTCATGTATGACTGCTAATAAATTTGTTCTGCCAGAATATGGGAAATGTTTGCTTGGGCATTCTAAATGGCTCTGAAGTAGGGATGGGTGATCTGAACCTAATAGGAGGTAGGAATGATTATTTCTTTTTCTTCTGATGCTGGTTCTGAATGATGAATATTACCACTTGTAGTATTACGGTTCTTAGCCTGTTAGCAGTTACCAAAACTCATAACATCTTTGATTTTACATTTCATGAAATTTTCACATTTACCAAATACACTAATAGTTACAACTTTCACCACTTGATGTGATTTTTCACTTCATAACGGGTTTCCAAACACAACTAATGAACTGTGCATTATAAAATTCGTGGTCCTGTTTATGCAGACATATCCATGCTAAACAAAGTGATGGTATTTGACAACGACAAGCAGTTGATCGGTTGGACACCGGCAGATTGTGATCGGGTTCCAAAATCGAGAGATGTCAGCATTTGAATATACAAGATACCTCCTCCACTCAATTACTTCTCTATAATCATATCAAATAGTAGCTATTGTCCTACTTTGTGTATATATAATACGAGACTCAGATGTTGTGTTTAATATATTCAGATATCTAGCCTGACTGTTATTGTTTATAGATATCTAGCGTGATAAAATGGGACTGGTTACATGTACAAAATAACCGGTCATAAAATCTTATCATATTAGTTTGATGGCACATTTTTTGCTACGTTTAAAATTCGAAGAAAAATTTCTCTTGCGGCTGTTCATTCCGTCGGAAAAACATCCGTGGAAAGTAGTTTTTTTGACGATTTTATCCTACTCCAAAAAATGCAGAACTTACTTGCTGACAACACCAAGTTATCACGGCTATCTACTCTTGTATTTTACGAGCGGATTTTTGAATCCTTATTAATGTCATAATCAAAACCTATAGTTCTTTATCATACTAACAGCATAAATAAAATTTGATATAATTTACAGCAGCTTTTAACACACTAACTAACAACAGAGTTGACCCTATATTTACATAATTTAGCAATTGATGCAAATATTTAGTTCATCTCTAGATTCTATTTTATACTTAATGGGCAGATTTCGTACAACTATTATCAACCCATGTTGTTTCTGAACATTTTCAGATATATTCAAATTTGATTGTAGCAACATTATCAACAATTTATATGTTGGATAATTCCGTAAACATTATCAACTTAGTATTAATATCATTGGCAGCTGTTATGTGCTTGATTTTTTGTGCAAGTTCTTTTCTTATATACCATCTGTCTATAAAGTCATTTCCACTAGCATATTATATAATCTGACGAAGTGTCAGCTGTATACACTGAGACCAAGATAGGCTGCACCACTTTTCCATCCTTTGAATGGAAGAATTTTCATTCAGCTTTACTTGGAATTGAAAAGTAGAAGTTTTATATTACAAATATATGAAAAAATCATACTGCAATACCAATGGAACAAGAATTTTCCTAATGGAGTCCCTACAGCTACATGTAACCCTCCAATATCCTATGAATCAACACCTTCCTGAGATCATTCTGCTCCTAATCTGCTCTTTACTCATTTCCCTTATTTGTGTTTCCCTTCACACCTAATCCAAATAGCCCATTTCAGCCGAACTCAACATTCCCTGACCTCTCTAGAACAAAGAACAAGAATATTTACTGCACGTGCACCTCTGTTCGGTCCACACACTAAGCCTGACTCCACGTGTAGTCGTAGCAGTTAGGTGAATGCAATCGCATACCAATGCTGACTTTACAAAATAATGAAGATATTTGGGGGTGGGGGTCCCATGTTACGGACGCAATGAAGCCCCCTTGTCCACAAGGTTTCGTTTTCACATCAATAGGGCTTCCAGGGGGAAGACGTTGCCCATTTGGTACTCAACATTCCCAAAAGGGTCATCCACCGAAAGGTTATTATTGTCCAAGTAATTGTACTCAAAATCAAACGCGTTTTCTAGCTGTAGTCCTATGTCATTCCATCTGGGGTGGCTCTGCACCTCCCTCTCCCACCTCACTTCCGGCGAAACCGCCTGCTCTGAACCGCTCGAGTCAGTCTGCAACCTATGCATGGAATCTGAACTCTCCATAAACAATGGCTCATTCCAAAGCTTCTCAATCTCCGGCTTCATCTCGTGATCGAAATTATGAACCACCACAGGCTCCATTTTCGGTGCCCCCATGTTGTATTTCTCAATCTTCCCTTTCTTGTTGTAAATTCGACACAACACCCAATCGTCAAGCTGCATAATATCACCAAAATCAGAAACTTTTAAACCAAAGCAAATCAAAAGAGAAAAAAATAAAATAAAATAAAATAAAGACATACCCTGAGGTTGTTATTTTTCTTGGAGGCTGATCGGTCAACATTGGCGAGGCGATATTCGTGCATGATCCAATTGGTTTTCTCTCCTTTGGGGGCTTTTCCCGAGTAAAAAACCAGAGCTTTCTTGATCCCAAGCGCCTTCGGCTTTCCGATCGGTTTATCGGCGCCGGTGGCCTTCCAATACCCACTTCCGGCGGCGCGATTCGGGCGTGAGCCGTTGGGGTATTTGCGGTCCCGAGGAGAAAAGAAGTACCATTCTTTCTCGCCGTAAAATCCCATTTCTGCAGCAGAATCTCATCATCAGTGAACTGAATCATAGAAATTGAAACTATACGAAACCCACAAGAAATTGAACGGACCTGGAAGCTGCCATGGATCAAACTTGTACAAATCGATCTCTTTGATGATAGGAACTGCAATTGGTTGACCAGCGCATTTCCTACAGAGATAGTGATTCACCAATTCATCATCGGTGGGGTGAAACCTGAACCCAGGTGGCAACTCTAATTCACCCTTCATTCCCTTTTCCTCTTCTCGCTTCTGTGTTGTTCCCTTAACTCAAAAGTTTTCTAATTTGCAAGTTTTTTGGCCGCTGTTGTAGTTGTTGTTGGTGAATGTTGTTGGCTCTGCTTTGCTTTGTGACTTTGAAACGAATGAGAAAATGCACTAAGGTGGTCTTATAGTGCGATGGGATGAAAAGGAAGAGAGTGAGTTGGAACACGTGGGTTGGTGAGGTGGAGGCCAAATCTATTTGACAAATATAATACAGAATAAAGAAAATAATGTAATTTGTGTGAAAAGTTTCGTTCGACCTAGCTAGGACGCAGCCGCAACGTGGCAGTGGATAAGTGTTTGCTTTTTGGATGATTCTGTCATCGCTTACGTCACATTTTGGGCACTTCCCTCTACTTTCAAAACGTGGGCTCTGTAGTTATTAGCCACGGTTGACTGTTTACGCTAAACGACAATGATTGTGTTTAGTCCAGTGTCCCACACCCAAGATGTATCGTGTTTCTTGCGCTAGGCATTTGGGTTGTGCCATGTTTCAACATATTGTGAATCTTAAGCCAGGCACTCGCCACGGCTTTTGTACAGAACCAGTGTAAGTATGGAAATTACTTACTCAAATGTGCAACAATTTGCCATTTTAGAGGAAGAAAAAGAGGTTAATTTGTAGGAAGTGTAATTCTTTTCTTCAGCTGGATCATCGACGAAATTGGAAAGTAAAGAAAGGGTAGAAGGTGCTGCTTTGTCCGGTATGTTCTACGTCCAAAAGCCAACTTCGAGGTTTTGCTTTATGTTAACGCCGACATACTTCATTATATTCCAAATATTTATTATATATATATATATATATATATATATATATATATATATATATATATATATATAT
>Ga0209700_103920_pt1 | contig 27710 bp, 13 predicted proteins | sample SiratroredBW_FD_187528 | JGI IMG/M metagenome (GOLD analysis project Ga0209700, IMG submission 187528) | Root nodule microbial communities of legume samples collected from California, USA - Siratro red BW (SPAdes) (version 2) | ecosystem: Host-associated > Plants > Roots > Nodule | place: USA... | reverse complement strand
TTTATGAAAATAAACCCTGTTATTACTGCTTATAACACACTCATGGAAATAAAAATAGTTAAAAACGTAACAGTGTAATTTTCTTAAGAATAAAAATCCAAAAAAAAAATATGTATTTATAATCTTATAACATAAAACATATATATATATATATAAAATAAATTTTTGGACGTGACACAACTCCTCATCCAAACACTGCGTAAGGTAATCTGTTCTCCAAGTATGGGTTATAACAAAATTAAGTTATGTATGTATCACTTAAACGAAAATGACCAATTTTAGATTAAAAAGGAAAACATTATTTAAATATTACGCGATTGATGAGACGCAACAAAACATAATACTTTTGGCATGGATGCGTGATAAACATAAAAAGGGGAGGTTGTGTTTGATACATTATCCAATCACGCCATTTATTGTGTGGCTAATGATGTAACAATTCTAATTAGTTTATTGATGAACAATAATGCAGCTTCCTTACTTGAGGTCAAGCTGAATTATATTTCATTGTTTTGTGACTCTGAATTTGACCTTTTAACTACATTAAAGGGATAAACTTAACAACAGGCACGCACAAAATTAGTCCGTTGACCGCTTATTACAATACAAGAATTTGATCAAGACATTTTATAACGAGTAATGTTATTTTGACACTGTTGAGTTTTAATCCCATTTGATACTCAGATAGTTTTGTCCAATTTGCATACATGACAAAGATATTTTCGTCAACTGAAGCTAACGTAATGTGTAAGGGAAATTTTGTCTTCTCCCTTGATCTAGAAATGGATTTTGTTGAAGAAATAAGATTGAAATCAAACCTCAGTCGAAAAGAAAAGAGTTGTGAGAGACGTGAGAGCTTGTGCGTTCGTTGGAGAATCGAGAGCTACGGTTGTGCCTGTGTGACGACGAGAGGTTGAGGTTGTGCTTGTGCAACGACATCTCAATACGAGGTGAACAAAAATCGTTTGGTGTTTGATATTTGTAACGGTATTACAAGCGAAATCGTTTAGTATTCGACATTTGTAAGTAATTTATTGATTGTGTTTTTGTTCATTGAGGTTGACATTGTTAAAAACTAAAAATGTTTGCCATTGTGGAAAGTTTTTATTTTTAGGATTTAGGTCGGCATATAAGGTTACCTTTCAATATAAGGTTTGACGTGACATAACTGAATGATTTTCGTTAACCGTAATCATACCGAGATATCGTTGCACAAGCACAACCTCAATCTCTAGTTGTCACACAGGCGCAACCGTAGGTCTCGATTCTCCAAGTAACACAACAACTCTCACAACTTTTCTTTTTGATTGAGGTTTGATTTCAAACACTTTTCCTTTTGATTGAGGTTTGATTTCAAACATTCGTAGTATCATTTCTTATTTCCTCAACAAAACTCATGTTCAGATCAAGGGAAAAGATGAAATTGCTCGATGTTAGCTTTAGTCGACAAAATATCCTTGTCACTTATGCATATTAGACAAAACTACTCGAATATTAAATTGGATTAAAACTCAATAGTGTCCAAACAACTTTGATGATGACAACTTCGCCAATAAAATGTGCTAACCTATTGGAGGATGATAGTTTGACACCGAGAACAGTAACTTACTTTCATTTAACACTAAAAAATAATATTATTTTATTATAAAAATCAGGAGTGAAATGGTATAATTTGGGTATAGTAGTGTGAAAGAAGAATTATTCTTTTCTATTTTGGAATCACTTACCAGAGTTTTTTTGACAATGGTTTTCTCTCTCCTCTTTAATTATCCGACAACTTTTAATCCCAAGTGGTTGCGGTCTATTATCTGTCGAATTTAGAACTCACTGAATCAGAAATCAGTGCTGGCTGTAAACACCGTACTATTCAGTAACAATTTTTACATTAAACTAACCGTAGAGTAACAGTTGTTCTGGTAGGAAATCCCAAGATGTTCCCCACCCACTTGTTCTAGTAGATGCTCAGTATCTCTAAGCCATCTCTCATATTTTAAGTAGTCATTGGTCAAAATGTCAACTGCTTCAGAGCGTTGATACCACCCACTTCATGCCTCAGTTCCTCTTCAACAAGTGAAGGCACAGCCACACAGCAAATCAAACAAAATCAATTTTTTTTTATTTCATATTACTAAGAGGGTTCAAATAAAGGAAACTGAGTGAGCTGATTTAAATTGGATATCTATTCTGAGTAAAAAGAGACAGATTGAAAGAGACCAATTCATTAAAAAATTTGGATTTGGAGGCAGAAAGTCAAAAAGTTGAACACTGATGAAGCTCTTTTCCCTTAAACACAATCTTCCTCCTTCGTTTGTCAACTCATAAACCAACCACTAATGTTTGTAATATGTTCTGAGATGTATGTGACTGAAGTAAAGACGCGTTCGACTGGTTTTTGTGCCATGAAGGGTGTTTTTCCCATCATCTTCTTGCTTTGTTGCTTCTTGCTGCTTTTGGATTCTTCAACTGCAATTCCTCTATGTCTCGACTCAGGTCTGCATACTTTTTCTTCCTTTTCCATTAAGGTTTCAAGTTTTGTTTTCATTATGAATGTACATGGTTTTGTTTTCTTTATTACTTTATGTAGAGCGACCATTTACCCTCAATACCACCATCGGGTTTTGCCCTTACAATGGCAGCACGTGTTGCAATTCCACAGAAGACAAAGTGATACGGAAGCAATTCCAAGTGATGAATGTAGCTGATCCTGGCTGTGCCTCGATTTTGAAATCTATACTTTGTGCGGTGAGTAAGGTTCTGTTTTACTCAAACAAAACCATATAGTATGTAGAGGAAAAAAAAACGAACAAAAAGCGTTTTTTCTGTCTCTCTCATAAGGGCAATAACAGCATATTTCAAAGTCTGCATGGTTGACTAACTGCTATTAATGATTTTTACGTCATAAATATCTGGACACGTGTTCATAATCGAGGCTCGTAAGCATGCTCAATTTCGCTCACTATACTACTTTTAAAGTTAATTTTTCCTTGAGTGAATTATACACACATCACTCCCCAAGTTTTGTAGAATTATACAAACGCTTCTTAATTTTCGTATCCCCATATTTACCTATTGTTTAAAAAGACTCTTTTTACATATTACACTTACCTCGTTGTTTGAAAACCTTACAGCGTAAAGTAAGGTTACTGTAAATGTTAAAAAGGCATATGGGGTCTAAACCCCCACTTTATTTTTTTTGACACAATAGGCTTTGTCCAACAAAATCCTTTATGGCCTAATGCAACTTGTTATTTTTTGTCAGTATCTCTAACAGATTTGTAATTTGAGTTTTTCATTGGTTGTTTAGTTTCAAGCATCCACTTGTCAGCTGGTGGGGGTATTAGAGTTAAAAGATGCAGAAACAAAAAGTAGTTAGCCGTTTAGTTTAGGTTCTTTTTTATTAGTTTTGCAAATTATTGCCTCTTGTATCGTTTCTTGTCTATAACTTTCTTGAAGCTAGTGGAACATTCAGTAGGGACGAGGAATTTTCTTGTCATACAAAGTGACTAAATTGTCGCGTGAGCTTTTCACATGTTGTCATCTCTACTAGTAACTAACCACTGTTTCATATTTCAAAATCAACCATCAAGTTCTGCCCTGCATGCTGCAGTTCTGTGCTGTCTAACTTTCTTTTGTTTTTAGAGATGCGACCCTTTTTCAGCCGAGCTATTTACAGTTCAATCCACTCCCAGATCAGTTCCAGTGCTTTGCAATTCGACCATCCCTGCAAATTCTTCTCTGTCAAAAGTAGCAGTGCAGGACTTCTGCTCTGAAGTATGGGACACATGCCAAACTGTGTCCATTATAAACTCACCATTTTCCCCTTCATTACAGGGCCAAGCAGGAGGAACACCAGGTAGTAATGCCAATGCAACTAAACTAACTGAATTATGGCTATCAAAAACAGATTTTTGTAATGCATTTGGTGGAGCCTCCAATAGTGAATCAGTTTGCTTTGAGGGGGAACATGTTGAATTAAACAACACTCAAACTCCTATGATCACCCCTCATGGTTTGTGCCTTGAGAAAGTTGGGAATGGATCTTATCTCAATATGGTTGCTCACCCTGATGGCTCTAACCGCGCATTCTTCTCTAGTCAAATGGGTAAGATATGGCTGGCAACTATTCCTGATGAGGGATCAGGAGGAAAATTGGAACTTGATGTGTCAAGTCCCTTTGTTGATCTAACCGACCAAGTTTATTTTGATACTCAACTTGGAATGATGGGAATGGCATTTCATCCAAACTTTACAAACAATGGTCGATTCTTTGCTTCATTTAACTGTGATAAGGATAAGTGGTCTGGATGTAACGGAGTATGTTCTTGTAATTCAAATGTTGATTGTGATCCATCAAAGATAGGAAATCAGAATGGTGTTCAACCATGTCAGTATCAAACTGTTATTGCAGAATATACTGCAGATGGTACTGCATCTCCACCATCATCGGTAGACATCTCTATACTCATGAAAGTAGTTTCTATAATAAGTTTAACTCAGGGACTAAGTTGTTCTTATTTTTCAGACAAGTGCTAAACCAGTAGAAGTGAGAAGGATATTTACCATGGGCCTCCCTTTTATATCTCAACATGGAGGCCAAATACTCTTTGGACCTAATGATGGATATTTATACTTCATGATGGGAGATGGTGGAGGCTCAGGTGATCCATACAACTTTGCCCAAAACAAGAAATCATTGCTTGGAAAGATTATGAGGCTTGATATAAACAACATTCCAAGTGAGTTATACTTCATAAAGCATGTACCCTGCATGAGAAGCTTGAGGACTTCTTGTGAAATCTTCTACCATCTAGTTAATCGAATAGTGGCCATAAAGTAGAATGGATTCCTAGGGAATCTTGTAGCACGGTGATTTGATAAATAGAAAAAATGTGAATTTTATTCCTTTTTTTCTATTTCTGTTATTGAGTGCTAAATATCATCTGTTCCTTCACTCTTGAGAATGACATATAACAAATATTCAGGTGCATCAGAAATCAGTAAACTTGGCCTTTGGGGTAGCTACTCCATTCCTAAGGAAAATCCGTTCACTGAAGATAAAGATCTGCGGCCTGAAATATGGGCCTTGGGATTAAGAAATCCATGGAGATGCAGTTTTGATTCAGAAAAACCTTCCTACTTTTTTTGTGCAGATGCTGGACAGGTTTGTCAGTGCTAATCCTAAAATAAATCTTATGGTAGTTAAATTTATATAGAACTGTTGTGCAATCTGTAATTTAACTCTCCTAGAGAAGGGAAAAGTGTCATGACTAGAAACAATTAAGTGGAATATATTACATAATTGATTCGTAGGATCTTTATGAGGAGGTGGATCTCATCACAAAGGGTGGTAACTATGGTTGGCGTGTTTATGAGGGACCCTATCTTTTCACTCCTACAGAGTCACCTGGTGGCAACACCTCTCTCAACTCCATCAATCCAATTCCCCCAATATCTGGATACAACCATTCTGAAGTAAACAAGAATGAAGAATCTGCATCTGTCACTGGTGGATATGTCTATCGCTCTAGGACTGATCCTTGCATGTATCGAAGGTAAAAACAAACTTTTCTTTCCCTTCATGGACTTCAACACGTAAAAAAAAGTTTGTAAGGAAAATCAGAAACTCTCTGCTGAGGAATATACCAAATTATAATTTATCAAGACACATTTAAGTTCATTGAATATCCATATTTAATGTTTCCTACTGAATAGTAATCACAACCTGTCTATCTTAAATTAGAAACATGTGTATTAAAATGATTGTGACATTAAATATCTTTTATAGAACTTTGAAGAATCCACATTGTTTCTCATTAATCAGTGTTTTTTCAGGTACTTGTACACTGATCTCTATGCTGGTGCAATATGGACAGCCATCGAAGATCCCGAAAACAGTGGAAATTTCAGCACCACCAGAATACCTTTCAGCTGTGCACATGACTCTCCCATCCAATGTGACTCAGTCCCTGGAAGCTCCCTTCCAGCTTTAGGATACATTTATTCATTCGGTGAAGACAACAACAAAGATGTTTATATTCTTGCAAGCACTGGTGTTTACCGTGTTGCTCGTCCAAGCCGCTGCAGTTACACTTGCTCACTGGAAAGGGCAACCACCTCACCTCCTACTTCCCCTTCTCCATCTCATGCAAACTGTTGTATTAACTTCTTCTCTGGATATCTATTTCTCCATCTTTCATCCTTTTTGATGCTTCACAAAGGTTTTATGTAGTGTTGGCTTGTGAATAATTCACATAGCAATAGGAACTTAGTTATCACATGTTAGTTACACATGTATCTGCATGCATTCCAGCTATTGAATCACTTTGGCATGAAACAATAACGTCTAGTTTAGGCTTCACATATTTTGAAAGAAGAGCTGAAGGGCACAGCTTATTTATCTTTACAACAAAAAGTTTGTAGTTTAGTATTTCTATGAGGTAGAAACACTTACATGGGAATAGATTCCACAATGTGATGCTGCTGTAATCTAAATAAAGTGACCACATTTTTAAAACCTGCTATGATTTGAAACTCAAAATTATGCTAAAAGTATGTTATTTGTGGATGAAATTCTGTAAGGTTTGAAGTATGTCTAGAGTCTAAATATGCAGGATTTTGCTTATGTTACTACGACTAGTTGATTAAATGTGGCAATAATGTGCTACTTCAGCTGCAACTTACAAATTCTTTATACTTTAATCAATATCCAATAATTATGAGGTTGGTGGAGTGCAAACCTTGAAAGGTGTTTTATGCGTCTTAGCTGTACCATTTGCCATAGTCCAATAATTCAAGAGTTTTACTATTCTTGAAAAGACATCATTGAACTGAGGCTAAGCAACTAAACTGTTTGCAGCAATTGGAGTGTGGTAGCAGATAACAAATGTTGACAATCTCGTCCATACAAGTGTCAGTTTTGGAGTGACATAATAGTTTGGGACGGTTTGATACAGCTGGATAAGCAATTACTACTTGTAGAGGTGAAATCAGCTTCAACATTCAAGAATTGACAACTCACTGCAGAAGAACACTGTTCAACCTGACACTGAATTGCTTTGATCAATTGATGTCCTTAATTAAACAGAGAAAGGGGACAAGACAAGGGAATCAATATTTAATTTCATCTATACACCAATCATCAATCAAAATGCTAAAATGGTTTTTTTTTTTTTTTTTTTTTTTTTTTTTTTTTTTTTTTATCTTCAATATAGGACAATTAATATAGAATACACATTGTTTTTATCATTCAGCTTTCTTATTCTTGCCAAAATACGGAAGAGTTGAGTTAATGATTAGATATTTTGTATTTATATATTGTCCAGACTATTTAATTATACAACAAAAATCACGTCATTATAACGAGTAAACTTTTTCATCATCTTATGCATATTTAAAGTATGAACAAGATTTTTTTACCGTTATTTAGAGAATAGAGTGTATTATTAAGAGCATAATTGGCATGCTTTATAATTTTACACTATTAACTGATAAAAATATTCCTTTCAAAAACACTAATAAAAAATATCTTTTAGTACCATTTAAAATCGTTATTGTATTAAAAATATATTCAATTTAATATATTCCAATTAAAGTTTTCTAGTAAATGTTGTATCAAATGTGAAAATGGTTATGCATGTACTGATCTGCCGTCTATGATCACCAACCCAACGTGGTATCATTGCATGCACACGAAGCTGAAAACTCCCTTTCACCGTGGCATGCTGCAAATCTCATCATCAAATTGCACGTTGTTTCTTGTCTTCACGAGATGCATATTCAAGGTTCCACTTAGACACTATGTGTTCACAAAGACTACAAAGAATTTAGAAAACTCATAACATTAATATGAAATACTTTCATTTTTTACTCAATCTTTGTAATATCCCTTCATAATTCTGATCAATGGATAATGGAAAAGATGGACATCCTAATTGTATTGTTATAAATAGATACGTCAAGTTAGTAAACTTTTATTATACTTCAATAAACATATTTGAAACAAAACGGAAAAACAAAATATACTTAGATGAACAAACTTATTTAACTCACTAATGCCTGGATTGTGTTAAACAAATTTTGAACTAACAAAAGTAAGTGAAGTTGAGTTGACTTGTTCTTAATTCAATATGTGATGAGTCAATCCGTGCAAATTTATAATATAAAATGCATACAGTAATTATAGACTCGTATTCCATTAGGAAAACCATTGCATTAATCTGTTACTCAAGAATAACCCATTACAACGAGAGTTTCTTATAATTATATTCATTGATAAGTTACCTTTGTTGAAGTTTGAGTGTTTTGACCTAGCTTTGGTTTGAATGGCAATATAAGTTTTGAGGATATGCCATATCTGATAAGTCCATTCACAATCCATGACTTCGTGAATTGTGAATCCATTGACTCAAGCATCTAAGATTTTAATAGGTTGTCTTGTTGTTCGAAGTGTTCACCAGGTTTCTTTGACTTCATCTTCTTTGTAAATAAATCATAGTGAAATTGCATTAGCGGCCAAAGATATGTGATTTGATAACCCTTTATTATGGACTCAACATGTTGCACCCAGATTTGGCAAAAATTGCAGAAGAAAAGGTGTGAGAGATGAACATTGTGGAACCATTGCTAGATCTTGGAAACTCTGATATCATCTACTAGTATGAAAATGAGATTTTATGTTATGCATATTAAAATGATGTCAGATAGTGACAATTTTTTCGTAATTATAATGCATTGATGTAATATGTAAAAAATATGTTTTTGTTGTCGCCGCCTACCTGCTATAAATTGCGTCGTCACATTGCTCCCATCACCATTTTCTTATCACAATTTTGAATTAATTATACCACAGGCTATGATTCTATATCCTACTTTTTATATAAGAGGTATTTATATAGCGTCCTAAGCAAATATAATAAATAATCGAAGTTAAAAATATATTTTATAATGTAATTATAAAAACGAAGGGGAAACAAAATTGAAAATTTGTAACTTGGGGCCAGGGACGATGCAGCATACAAATTATATAAATAACATCTAAAAGGGATTAAATAAAAAAAAATTGTGACATCGATCCTTATTTCAGACACAAACAAGTTTCACATGGTGCATGAATGTCGTCAAATATTGATTATTGCACCGCGTTTAGGGTCTATTATATTTTTTCTACTTTCTTCTACACTTATTGTAAAATGTAAGATCACCCTTGATACAAAAATGATAAGCATGGAGCAAAAAGAACTCGTGACTAAAATGGTAAAGATTCAGTGTTTTCTTCTTTTCACACAGTTCATACAAATAAAAGCAGAGTTAAAGATGACAGAAGCAAAAGAAGGAAAGAAGTACAAAAGATCATTTTGAGATGACATCCGATCAAATCCAAAGCGGAGTTCTAAATCACGTTCATGCTAATTAGTAATCCTAAAAGAGTGAAATAATTAAGAACATTGCTGTTCTATGTAATGAAATTCTAGTACAATTATTGTAATTAAGAACATTGCTATTTTTTCTACCAATTTATGCAGTTAATTTTGTAATATCCAACACTCGATGCATTAATTTCCTTTTCTTATCATCTGGGGGAGGATTCATTTGAGCAAGAAGAATTCGTTGAACTAGGCCAGCCAATAAGATACTGTGTGTGAGCCTATCAGAATCTTGCGAAGATCGACCCAGTCAAGTTCTGTCGTGTTCCATTACATATCATCAAGAGTGGAATATTTGACTTGACCCAATTCATTGAGTAGGCTAGTACGAATCATAGCTTTAATGAGTATTTCTTTTTCACGTTTCTCACTCTACTTTCTCCTTTTCATTCATGGAACCTCTTCCACTCCAACCTTTCACCACAAGATTGAATGTACCAAGCTATTAAGCTTATTAAAAATCAACCAAAGAGGTTAACAAATTTCAATCATGCTCATGTTCAAGAATACAAATAAATGTGAAATCTCGTATTAAATACAAATATACAAGTGAATCTAGCTTTGGATATGTGCATGATGATGATGATGATGAAATTATGTCCCACATGCACAGGAGAAAACCTAGTATTAATTATGGTTTTGTACCTCTCCCTCCCTCTGCAATTATTGTAAACAAAACATTGATAGTCAGTGAAAAACTCCCTCACATTCCTCAAACACTTTCATTTTTAGATTACATGAATTATCTCATAAACTTAACAATATCTATCTATACAGGAATATGCAATCTAATATTATGTATTGCTTTATATTACTTTTCTTCCAGCGAAAAAGGAAGTTCAACTTGTTTTCGTTCTGGATCAAGCTTTAAACTTTTGTTCCACTAATGAATTTGCAAAAATACTACCTACCCTTTTAAGGCAAAGGGGAGAATAAATCAGCAATGTCGAAATTCTTCAGTTTCAACACTTCTGTCAGACAAGTTAGAATTTTCCGTTTGTAAGCTTAACATGTCAGGTTTAGCTTTTGAGAAGTGGAAAATCATTGTTTGAGCAAATTCTAACTTTAATTTTAGATTTTGAAAAACAAAACCAACCTTGATTGGCCTCCTGGGTTTACATCAAAATTTCTCAAATAGCGTACTAACAAGTAAAAATTGTTTCAACTCACACACTTGATCATGGTTAAACCCTAAAAATCTAGTAAATAACACAGAAATAAATAAGAATTACTTCAGATTATATTCAGGTAAAAGCTAATCCAAATTCACACTTAACTGAGGAAGAGTAAAAACGTCTAAACTAAATCAATAGTCTCATCCAAAACGGAAGAAAAAAGTAGATTTTTTTCTTGACTTTGAAGAGAGAGGAAAGGCAAAAGAAAAAAATCCGAAGCGAACCCCATCAGCAGTTTAATCGAAAAGGGAACAAAACAGTAGATTTAGTTTTTCTTACATTTGACCCAAGGTGAAACCAAATCTAACCTCATACCACCAAATTTCAGGTACTGTCCCTCTCTATCATCAGTGTCAGTCACCACTCTTTCTCTTTCTTCACTCTGTGTTTTTCCTATTTTGCAGATACATATTCATCCACTTGAGCTTCTCATAGGATACACTCACCTTTGGATTTGAGGGTTTGGATTGGACCCTTTGGTCCTTCCCATCACCCCTCTCTTTTCTCTTTTCTTTTTTTATTCTTCTCTTGCTCTTTCTAGTTTCCACAATCTAATGCTAACTCATCAACCATGATTCTCCAACTCTAATCTCACACTCACTTCCCTAAACCCTAATTTAATATTCCTTCCCATGTCAAACGGATCCCCTCCTCCGGTGACCGCCGAACGGTCCTTGCCGCCTGAGGCCAACCCCTCAAACCATGTTTCCAATTCGAAGGAGGAAACCGCCGCGGCTCCTCCCCCAACCACCAGGAGTGCTCGCCCTTCCCGGGCGTGCACCATGCGAGCCGCCTCTCGACTCCTTTCCTCGCCGGCGCCGGCGAAGAAGGAGGATTCTCCGCCGCCGCAGCCGCAATGCGGCAAGATCGTGACTCCGCTGGTGGAGCCGCCGTCGCCGTCACAGTTGCCGCGGTGGAACCTGCGGACGATGTGGGAGTTTGCTTCCGTGCTGAATTTCTTGCATGTGAGTTGGGACGTGTAATCTTTTTCTTTGGATTGCTTTTGTTAGTGTTTTCTGTGTGTGAAAAGTTGTGCCTTGTTGCAGCTATTTATGCCTCTTTTGAATATCTCGCTGGAATTTTCTGCGGAAGAGTTGGAGACAGCCCTTCTTACCCCCAACGATACTTTGTTTCATATTCATATGCCTTTGCTAAAGGTTGGTTGGTTTTATTACTGATTTTTGTTTAGTTTTTCTTTTAGTTTGTGTTTTGGTCCTTGGTTCATGTTTATGGCATTTCTTTTTCTCGTGTGGATGTAGGTCTTAATCTTTGCGGATTGAGTTTGTTTACTGCTTCTTCTTGTTGTGTTTACACTGCACGTGTCTAATATGATTCTATCATCATGTTTCTTCCTGTTCTGTGCTGAATTTACTTATTTTGAATGTTTATGCTCCAACTTTACACCTTCAATTGCTGAATATAGTTTTGTAACCTGGTCGAGTTGGATGCTTGACTGCAAGAGAGATTTTAGAGTTGTTAAGTGGAATCTTTGTTATTACAATTTGTTCATGGAAATCTTCTGTGGTTGAAAGACAGGAGAGTGGATTAGACAAACATTTTGCATTGGAGTTGTTTAGTGTAGTTTAGATATAAGTGTTTTGGGGATGTTTATGAGTTTTGGCTTAGTCCCCTCGTGTAGTGCTTTGTATATTTTGTTTTTCAGTTTTATATGTTTTTGACATAATTCAGAGATTGTTGGTCATAGGGGTAGGTGGCTTGTGTAATGCTGGATTTGATGGATGGAAGAAGGCTTGTTATTTTAGTTTTCAAATTACATTAATGATTGATTACTTAGCAAGGAATTTGACCAATTTAATATTCTGAGATGGATATAATTGCTTTTGACTGATTGCATGCTTGGTGTTGACAGAGGTTTGTAAGTAGAGAGAAGGTACTTGATTCGGAGATTTTTATTAGAAGTACGAAAAGCCCTTTATTCGGTAGCTAAAAGATAAATATGAACTTGCATTGTTCTTTTCATCTGCAAGAGTGTTAAACTGGGAACATGTGGGGATTGTGATAAGCAGATCTGAATGCTCGTTTGCCTGCTGAAGCATTGAATGCAACCATGAAGTTTGTTTATTCCATGCAGTTGTCACTTTTAAGAACGAAAATGACAGTGTTTTCTTAATGAAAAGGTTACAATATCCAAAACAGTCTGAATAAGTTTTAAAAGCTTTGTCTGCATTTATCCATGTGTTGACTTTGACCCCGCCCTTCATGTTCTGGATGCAAATCAATCTCAAAGGTGCTGTTGCAAGGAGTAATATATATGTACCTTGGATTCCATAAGGAAAGGCCAACTTAGAAGAATTTTCTAAACCTTGGGGTACAAGGACATCTACATTCCTAATTATTACTGGAAGTTTTCTGACATGAACAACAGTTTAGTACAAGATTTAAATTGTATGACTTGTGAGAATAGGTTGACGATTTAGCCCTTTATTGTATTGCTCCTTATAAATATATGTTAAAGGCAGGGTACTCAACCAGTCCCTGATGTAATGAATCATCTACCTATGTTTATATAACTTTTGTTTTTTACTTATTATTACTAAAATCAACCTTGCTTTAGAATATATTAGTGAGGGAAAGTGAAGGCTGTCAATTGATTAATCATACAGTTTCAAATCTAATAATAGTTGTTTGAACTTTGAAGTTGTGGTTTAGCTGTAATTCTTCTGCAATTATCTTTCTCAAAGTTTATTCCTTGGAGAATCAGTACTTTCTTGTCCATGTGTTTGCAGAGCTGCTACTGGTTTGATAATAACATATATTAAACGTTTTGATAGGCGATCCCTCCTATTACCCGAATGGCACTCACCCGCGATACTTGGATAACCGTGTTGTGCAGGAAATTGAGAGATTGGTGGCATTGGGTAATAAGTTACTTTCAATGAGCAAGCTGATATTTTATAATAATGTCTATTTTACAATTTCTGGAATTAATAGGAGGATGGAATCCAAATGTAGGTTGCTGATGGGGATCTTCCAGTTGTTGCTTCCCATGGGTAGAGCTCATGCAATTTTTGTAACCCTAGAATCTTAATCTTCAAATATCACAGGTCTCAGGTTATGCTAATGTGACAGGGCGGAGATTGAAGTGTATAAATCACTTGATCCAGGGATCCGTGTTGTCATCTTAAAAGCAATCTGCGACATTCGTGTTGAGGTATATTTTGCTTTTGTAGTATTCATCTATCATTATCTTTTTCATCTTAAATGGATGAACCTTGCTATGGTAGGATGAAGCCCCTCTGTCTGATGTCAATATCCTAATGGATGATTGTAGACATGCATGCTATATAACAGCTGTTCATGTTCTGGCATGGCATTGTCTGTTATTTAGCATGATCCATGTATCTTTCACATAAACGAGTCCATTATGCTTGTATATTTAACAATTGTAGACAGCACCAATGTATTGTCATGTCATACTACAATCTGCATAGATGTGGTTATGTTCTATTTTCTGTTTTAAGGACCAATGACTTGTGTCTGATATTCACCGAGCATCCTAAAACTCACTTGGTGACACTTTACTCAACTTTCGCTGGTTTGGAACCCTCCATAGATAGTCCTTTTCAAGACACTAACAACAACTCTGATACCAATGGATAAGCAGTGAAGCATTTGTGTAACCCACCTGTAAAAGCTAGCTATTAACAAGAAAGAACCGAGCACTTAAAACTCCATCAAGCATCCCATACTACTCAATGTACGACAGGCATCCTTTAATATCTAAGTTCTAGTCAACCTCCTAGGATTTTTTACTAGGTCAGGGTCAGGGGGAACCCTAGATCAAAACCTATTCGGTGCATTCACAATTCCCCAAATGTTGTTACCCTGTTATCCCTTTATGTATTGTACAAGTGATGTAATGATCAAATTTGAGTAATTATTTTACAGCAAGAAGACATTCGAAGTTATATTGACAACTCAATTAAACACGGTGTTCAACTTTCAACATTCCGTAAAGAGCGTATTGGAGGTGATTCACACGGAATTTCTTATTGGTATAAACTTTTGTTTTGGGTTGTCATAGCAAATTTTGAAATCTAATATGTATGCATTATGGTTTTATTCATTTGAAATTTGACTGGTGCAGGTATGAAGACGATCCCATCATTGGACATAGGTTGTATCGAGAAATAAGGAAAACTGAAGTGATTCAAATGAAGAAAGGGAAAGCAAGAGGTTCCCAGGTTCTTTCTAACACATCATACCAGTGGGAAGCAGTTGCTACCAATTTTGATGAATTTCAAGATGTTTCTGTAAGTTACTAAAGCTGCTGGTTGATCTACATTCATTTTAATGAGTTGCTTATCACTTAAACATGCAACAACTAACATTTGTTGTAGTTGTCTTGATTGGAGTTGGGACTTTGGTGTTATAGATTTGTGATTTTGATAATAAATCACAATAGTTTGTCATGTTGGAAAAAACAATAAATCTACTTTATTGCGATTAGAAACCCAAATCTATAGTCTAAGCAAACTTTATTAACTTGAAATTTTTTAACTTTGTTGTTGGAAATCCAAATTAGATATTCTCCCTGAAATCTGATGTTGGATTCAAAACTTATTTATCAGAACCTAATTATAAATCAAATGAAAACTTGCATGATTAAAATTACTTAAGGTTTTTTTCTTACAGATTTTATTTATTTTTTTGTTTCATTATTTAATTTTGTAAAGCAAGAAGAAAATCATTAATTTTCATTGGTTCACATTAACTGTTGCATCATTTGCTTATTATATGCATATAAGTAAGCGGTTATACTAGAAAGAGAAATTTACCTAAGTTTGCAATAAGAAACTGCAATAAAAAGGATGACACATCCTTTAGGATGCAAATGCATAAATAAGAAAATCGAAGAATTATGCTGTAAGATATCTGTAGGGAAAAAGACATTGAGAATAATACTGAAGAAGCAAACAGAAATGGGATTTCTTAAAATTCTGCATGGATTTTTTTCAATTTGATGAATTGCTAAATAAATGATTTTTTTTTTCTTTTGGTTGGTATTTATTGGATTTAGCAGTTTTACATCCCAAGGGCTGGCAAAATCTTCTTCGATCATGTTGTGGGTGGTTCTCAAAAGTCAAGGACACCTTCATAGTTTTGTGGTGTAGGTTTCTGAAAGTTATTTGATCTCACAAGCAAACATTCTAAATGTTTGTAGCCAAGCCTTTGGGCCTTTGGTGAACTATACACACTGCAGTCTTAATATATGATGCGATCCAGAGATCAATGTTAGTGATTATTTCATGAGATCTGATGTTAAATGAGGAAACATTTGCGTTGTTCAACTGTTTGATGTTTTGCACTTCAGTCAATGTTATTTAGTACATAAAACCATCCAGATGATTGGTTTTACCCTTATTTTTCTTTTTTCATTTTCAGCAAGTACAGAAAACAGAATCGTTTATCCTGCTCGTGTTATGAACTGCATCTTTTTCTTTACATGAGCCGCATCATGTATGAATTTAATCAATTCTTTCATCTGCTCACACAGGAGAAGCTTTTCTCAAGTAAAAACAGAACAGAGACTTCTCTGGGGAAAAAGCTGAAGATAGACATGCTTCCTGAAGTTGAGAAAGCTCATAAGGTACTTTAGGGTCGAGAAATTTGAGAAGAACTGGTGTTTTTAAAATTATATATATATATATTTTTTAAATATTGATTTGTGGTCCTTGAAGGATCTTAGTTGCATTTTCATTCAACTGATACCAAATTGAGTTGGTTGGCACAGAAAAAGGAGAAATTGCTGAAAAAGCAAAACAGACAAGCTCTTCTGCTTAATAATTACTTGGTCGTTGATGGGCTTGGTCCAGGGCGTTCTCTCCGTGACAGGAAACCTGTTACCTACACTTTTGGTAAGAGCAAGAAAGTTTAATTATAACTGGAGTCATCATTTTCATGATATTGGTAGCTGATGCCTACAATTGGTTGATTTGAATTTTGATTTAACAAATGTAGTTTGTTTTATCCGGGCTCCTTCGTATAAATGTTAGAGTATCTAAAATATATCTCATAGATATCTGGATTCTATTGTTGAAAGTTTTAGAGCAACTTATATGATCTCTAAACCTGGAGAAGTAATATGGGGAATTGTTTCCAATATTTCCTGGTTGTTTTATTCAATTATGATTAATAATTTTATTGTATTAGTGAGCTTGGGTTTGTCTATTAATTCTACCTACCTTTCAGGACCTTTGAATATTTTATAACACATGATTGCAACACATTTTGATGTAATATAATAGTATGCTCTCCTCCTTTTCCAACCTAAATAATATATTTTGAACAAAATGGTACCTCCTATTTCTTTAAGCACTTAGGCTGGATCCATTGACCCATATCTGTGTTTTATTTGGGGAATATCTGGTTTTAGTAGTAACCCGTTGCCTGGGATTGTCAGTGCTACCATAGGGATACTGCGATGGAAATGTCTGATTCCGGCTCTGTTTTTCTATCATCCAATGAGTATCTAATATGTAATGTCATATTGAAATTTTTGCTTTTACCCAGTCAGCCTGTTTCAACATTGTAAACTTCTTTTATAAAAATCTTACATTCTGTTTCATTCTCTGTTCTTGAGTAATTTGAAGAGGGTAAGCCCTTTTGCAATTGTAAGATAAACCTTGTGATTTGGTGATCCCCGGTTTCAGGCTCGGAAACAACTCCCACCGTCTCATGAGGGTAAAACTGCATGTGACCCTCCCCATTATCTCAATGGTTGTAGATTTTTCTATTTCAAACCATGGTGCTTCAAGATCCAAAAAAACAACTCACATTGTTTGCATCTTCACCTGTAGATTTTTCATTGTCAGCAAGATGCAATTTCATACACTGGCATTCTTTTAAAGCTATATGTTTGTGTCCTTTTTTTACATTGAACATGATGGTTTGAACCTATGACTTTTACATCACCCAAAACACTCACTTGTAACCCACTCCTACTGGTTATGTTCAAATTGCTATGCTTGAATTTCTTGACTTACCCTCAGAAACCACTGTGCTTGTTTTAAACCTAACCTGAAATTACTGTTGTTGCAGATGATTATGACCGGTCAATCAATGAGGCAATTAAAGTAACCAAGTATGTGCTTATATCCTTTCCCTCTTTGTTTGGTTATGAGGAGGGAGATAGGTCAGTCATACGCATTAACTTGTGCCATGTACTCATGTCATGTATATATATTTATTTTATTCAGGCAAAAACAGACATCTCCAGAACGTATGCCTAGGAGAGAATCGGTAGCAAAACCTGAAGCTTTGACTAATGGTAAATATGGTCCTCTGCCTGCCACGCAAGATGTGAATTTTGGTATACTATCTTCAGAATCAGCTGACTCTTATGATGACAAGGAAGACCATGAAAATGACAACTTGGATCGAAGGTGTGTATTTTTTGTTTCTTTCAAGTATGTTGAGATGTTTCTTCTCAAATCTAATTTTCACTAATTTCATTTTAACATTAGCAATCGTCAAAGAAGGAGACCTAATCGGTATTCAGAAAGAGAGTTTGTTGAAGAAGTATCTTACAACGAGGCAGACTTCGATAGTGATGATGATATTGTTGGCGAAGCTGTATATGATGAAGAATATCTAGAGAAACGCAAGCATAAACGGAAGTCTTCTAGTAGTTCTGAAGGAGAAGAAGAGTATGAATGGGATGAATACAATGTTGAAGATGATGAAGAAGATGATGATGATGAGGATGATTCCTTGAGCATGAGTGAGGATAGTGACAAACCCCGCAAGGTCAAACAGTTGCCAGGCCGTACTAGGAGAGAAACCAAACTCAGATCTGTGGGTGAGATTCAATCTAGCCTAAGACGCAGTAAGAGGGCAACTAGAAATTCTGTAAATTACCGACAATATGAGGCCTCAGAATCAGAAACTGAGTTTATCAAATCTGACAAGTCTGATACATCAGCTGATCACTCAGAACCCAGTGAGAATGGTGAATACATAATGGAAAGTGAAGATTCAGGTGGCAGTGATGATGAAGAACAAGAAATTAAAGTAGCTGAGCCTGTCACTTATCCTGCAGTAGAAGAGAATGAACAAAACCAGGCTCCTGAAAAATTAAGTAGTCCTGGTCAGGAGGAAGTTGAGAGCACAGGAAAGAGACGCTTCCTTGATTTGAATGAGCTTGCCCCTACCACTGGTTTTGATGATGGTCCAAACACAATAATGAAAGATGAAGGCAATGATTACTGAAGCTTCTCATCCTGCTCCAGAGCAGGAATTATAGTTTTCTATCAGGGAAGCCAATGTGTATGATAATAGAACTATAAATTTTGTTATAAGCCCCAGAGAAAATTACCATCAGGTTTCTTCTTGAGGCACAGTCTAGCAGCTCTTGGTGCATGATTTGCCACCAGAAGCAGCGTGATACGCAGTTATGCAGTTAGGTAGTCACTTTTTTTTTAATATTTTTACATTCAAAGGATCCTCCAAAATGAATGAGAAATAGTTGGGCGTTATTTAGCCTATCCAATCCGTGTACAATAACTGTTAACAGGTACTGTAACTTTAAAGAAGATGTGGCTTTCAGATTATTAAGCCTCGAACTTTCTCCTTTTTATTTAATTTGTACTTTTATTTCTATTTTATTTCCTTCTTCAGTTTGTCTATTTAAATTTGAAAAATTAATTTTCTAATTTTAATCCAAACACAGCCTAAATATTCCTTTTCCACGTTGCTCGAGCTCTCTGCTCTCTATTCTTCCTTAATCATGGCTTACATCGGAGCGCAATAGGAACAATATGCAGCAATAGCCCAAATGATATAATGTTCCATTATGTTATCACAATATCTGAAACTAATTTTTGTTTATCCACTGTGAAACACTAATCTTTGTTATACTTTTGTCTCAATATTGGAACCATCATAATAGCAAATTGTTTTTGGGAAAAATATCAGTGAGGATCTTATCTCAATAACAATAATTTTCATTAACTCTCTAATAGAAGTTCAAAATTTATCCTAAAATGTAGATTATTAGGGTTATAAAATATTTCAGATGCTAAATTAAAGATTCTGTTTTTCTTGGACAGAGTTGGGATGGTTGTAGAATTATATATGTATTAGAATTTTGTTGATTTAACAACCCTCTACCCATTTAAGTTTTTAAACTACCGTTTAAGATATTTTTATGATTCTTAATCTTGTCTTTTGAATCTATTCCTAACTTTTTATTTTGAAGAGCGACATTTTTATTTTAAAAACATTTTTACTTTTTTGCATTAATTTTCTTTCTCCAGTGTTATCATTTTAAGAATAATCATTTCCTATTTTTTATGCTAATATTTTTTGTCAATATCTAAATCACTTTTTTTATATACACATATTCTTATAGCAATTACTTTTAATTTTAAAAATTATATTTTTATATTTCAGTTATATTTATGTTTATTTAAATTGATGGTGCATGTTGCTTATAATTTTATTTTATATTTTAAAACTTTACTAAAAGGAAAAAAAAAATACTTACGCTATACGTGAGTTTTCCATACAAATGTTATTTTTCTTTCTTTTCTATTAAAGATAGGTCATAGTTTAACTCAAATCTAAAAAGTAGTTAAAAGAATAAAGAAAGGTTATATTTCTAAAATTGTTCTTCAGGATAAGATTTGCTGTGATTGCCATATGAGGAAGTGCCTACGATGAAGAATAAAAAAATTCCAGCAAAAAAAAAGTAAAGTAACAACAATATAGTAGAAAAAAGAAACTAGGATGTCATAATAGGTTGAACATGAATGGACACATTTAATCAATCAAAACTAGTTATAAATTCAATATTTTTACCCAGATAATCCAAGTTACATAACTCACCAACCAAATGGCTCAAGGATCAATTGAATTGAATTAATTCATCAAAATTAGTTTTTATTTTATTTTATGAAATTTTCATGATTTATTTGGCTAAATGCTATTTTATAACTATTATTCATTTCCTGTTATTTTGTTTGTAATAATACAATTTAATAAAATAAAATTCTATAATCATAACTATTATTATATTTAGATTATTTTATTTATTTAACAGGTAAATTTATGAGTTCATTATGGCTGAATCCAATACAGCATGTAATATATTATGTGGTAGAATAGGTTGAAAATTTGCACCTGGCCTAATGTGATCCATCCTTTTAGAAGTTAATTGTGGATTGAGTTGACCTATAATATTTATAGTAGAAGGAACAGTAGTTGAACACTGAAGAAACAGTAGAAACTCCTATCTATATAACCACATCTACAAGGACAAACTGACATTTAATCTCATTAAGAAGCATAAAAATGGACCCAAACAGCAAATTTAAATGATCATAATTACTACGTAAAATTATGATTGTCATAGATAAGGTTAGAGTATTAACATCCAACTAAATTTGTCAGAAATCCGACTAACAAAGTATAATTTAAAGAAAATAGATTAAATAAGTTTTTTATATCAATATGTGTTCTCTTTTTTCAATATCCTATTTAAAGTTATCAATTTAGTCTTTATTTTAGTTAAAATTAGTCTTCCACTGGTTTCTATTTGTGGGCAACTCCTCACAAACATAAAAGCTCCTTAACTCTTGTGTTCTATTTGTTTTGGTTTTTAAAAAACATATTATACACAAATTTTGAGACAAAACTACCAAATGATAATTTAATATTTTTCGAGAAAAGTTTAAAATCAATTCAACCATTCATCTTATGATGATTGACCACCTTTGGCAAAAGAATTTAACAACCCAATTTCATAGACCAAAATAACCACTTTCACATCAATACATCACAATTCACACTAAGCAAAGTTACCATATTCTTACATAAAAAATATGATAATATCATCAACATAAATGGTTTTGTGTGAAGGAATTTAATCCATTTTATATTCAAATCTATAGAGAGAGAAAGAAAGAGAGAAAAAAAAAAACAAGGGAAAAAATTCCTAACTGACATGTAATCACACCTCAGATGTAACGTTATCAAATAATAAAATATTCCCCATGATGATAATATTGTTGATTTTTATGATAGATATTAGAAGTTTTATTTGAAATATTTTAATGTATTATTAAAGGTATTAACAAAATAAAAATGTGTACTTTAATGGTACATCAAAATTACCATTCCCATGTCTGTAAAAGAAAATATTTCTACTATTCCCCTTATAAATTTATATTAGGTTGAAATTTGCTTATAAATCGCTTTCTTTCAATGATGTGAGTCTAATATTACTTATCAGATTATTACCAAGTATTAAAGTCTAACATTCTCAAATTTGATAGAGAATAAATTTTTATTATCTCTCATTATATATAGAGAGATGGGTACTTAATAAATAAATACAAAATTAAAACTAATAAATATAAAATTAAAATTACTAAGAATGAAATTTGACACTTTCTAAAATATCTCAACAAACATAAATCATTTCTTTTTAAATGGTGAAAAGGCATGTTGTTTCTATGAAGATATTATATTTATCAAGGAAACTCTTGGAATGGTTATATAAATATACAAGTAGTTCAGTTTTGTTTGTTTTACCATTTCATTTTACAGTGAAATAATCTTTCTGCAAAACTAAATTGAAATGTATGATACTTTAATTTTACAAAATTAGTTTATAAGATAATATTAACATATACTTATATATTATAATTTCATTAAATCTTTTATATAAAAATTTTTATGTTGAACTCTTTAATCTTGTTTCTTCTTTCACCATATTTACTTTTCAATCTCCTTTTTAAATTCTTAATCATTTTATTTTCTATATTGACTTTCTTTTCGAGATGTTATCATTTTGGAAATAATCACTTTCTATTTTTAATGCTTTTATTTTGTTTTATATATCATCTAATAGTTTGCTTTTAATTTAAAACAAAATATAATCACTTATATCTTTATATTTATTTGAATTCATAATGCATGTTTCTTATAATTTTATTTTATAAATTAACGGTTTAAAATTTACTCTACTAACAAAATTACTGATACAATGGATTGAATTTTCATAAGACTTTGTTTTCTTTTCATAAAAGACAAATCCATTGCAATTCATTTTTTCAAAAGTAGATCAAGAGAGCAGATTGTGCAGATCTCATAAGAATAATTTGGTCAATCACAACAAGTTTGTTTTTTCGATTGTGCAACCTATTTACCAAAAGCACAGCACAAAAATGCTATTCCCCTATTCATTATTCCTATCTTTTATATCAGTGCATAATAGAAAAAATATTCAGCAATAGCCCACACAATATAAGGTTCCATTATGAAAAACATGGCCTTCATATTATGATTATGTTGCACTTTGGAACCACCTTAACAGCAAGGTATTTCATGAGAAAAGAGACAACAGGGGAGGGACCTATCCCAATAACAATAAATTTTATCAACTCTCTAATACAAGTTCAAAATTAATCCCAAAAGTAGGAGGATTTACCAAACCCTTCTTTGTTGAAGTACATAATCCCTCCTTTTTTAATCATCTCATGGAGTTGACTAACATAGATACATAGTACACTAAGAAATGTGCCTGCCCTCATGCCACAATTTCTTTTACACAACATTATGTATCATTACACAGCCACAGCTGGCATTGATTCATTGCTTGGTCACCTGGAAGCTCACCATTTTCCTTAATGCCATTTTGTTGCAGAGGTTCCTCATGTTCAATGGGACAACTCTGCTCCACCTTCTCAGCTTTTGCAGCTTCCTCAAGTGCCTCAATCAAGTTTGAGAGACACTTGTGAGGATCATCCAGTGGGGACTTAGGCATGAGATTTTCAGCAACATCAGCTGGGGTGATGTTGGCCTCCCCAATTAGCCTCTTGATAGTGTCAAACAAAGGATGAGTTTGTAGCTTCAAGTAGTTATTTACAAGCACTTTAAAGCCATCAAAAGTGCAATAGGAAAGCTGAATGTGTTTGTCCATTCTCCCCCTTCTGATGAGTGCAGGATCAAGTTTCTCCACATAATTGGTTGTGAACACAATCAGCCTCTCCCCTCCACAAGCAGACCAAATCCCATCAATGAAATTCAGCAGCCCTGAGAGTGTGACTTTGCTGCCACTCCCTCCTTCTTCCTTGGCCTCTTTCCTTCCAACAACATCCTTATCCGTCTCCTCGTCCGACAACTTATCTGCCTTCTTCTTCCTCTGCCCTGTAAGATCAAGAGAGCAATCAATATCTTCAATTACAATTATAGACTTACTGGTTGTCTCAATCAGAAGCTTCCTCAACTCTGTGTTGTCCTTTACTGCAGTGAGCTCCAAGTCATAGACATCATAGGCCAACAAATTGGCCATTGCAGCAATCATAGTGGACTTGCCTGTCCCAGGAGGGCCATGAAGAAGGTACCCCCTCTTCCATGCCTTCCCAATCCTTGCATAGAAATCCTTGCTCTTGCTGAAAGTGACCAAATCCTCAATGATCTCCTTTTTCTTCTCAGGCTCCAAGGCCATTGTTTCAAAAGTAGCAGGGTGCTCAAACACAATGTGGCTCCACATCGTTTGCTTGTAACTCGGCCACTTATAGCCAGGGCTATTAGTATACAACTTCCTCTGCCTGTTCCTGAAACGAATCTCCTTTCCCTCCCTCATCACATGCTCCAAATAGGACTCCGTTATTCTGTCCCTATACCTGTTGTGAAAAGTGAGCTTGTAGAACCTTTTCTCCTGTTCTGGATAATAAGACATTGGAGACCTCGTTGCTGACATAACTTTGCTAGAGACCCACCAAACTTTCACACCCTCGTACTCGTCTGTTACCCTTTCATACTCATCCATAGTCAACACCAGGTTGCTGCTATCCTTACCCATTTCAGCTTTGAGCCTTTTCGCACTCTTTGATGTGTTGGCACTGAGGTATGCCTCCACAGCAGCATAGGCCTCACTGCGCTTTAGCCTGTCTCCCATGTACTCATGGAAGGAGATTCGAACATAAGGGGAAAAGTAACTCATGATCCTATGTGTGTACTTCTCAAAGAACCTTTGAACCCCGTAGGGACAGTACTGCCTCATGATCGTCCACAAGAACATGAAGCTGGCTAGAGTTGACCCCATTGTTGTCCACATCTCACTCATCTTCATGGTGCCGCTTCTCTTGGACTTGATTTTGATAAACACTTTGAAGGGGTGAGTGTCAAATTGGTGTGTCAAAAGGTGAGGGGAAAGAACCAAAAAAACTAAAAAGCAGTGAGAGTGAGTGGGTGGGGATGAGAATTGAGGAAGAATAGAAGGGCCAGCCAGTGTTTATAACCAAAATGAGTCAACTAACACTACCAAAGCAATGTGGGATACTTTTAAAATGGGAAAAGTACAAGAGAAATAGAATATTGGGTTCCACTAAGTTTTTTGATTTGGTGGGACTATGTGGAAGGTGGTCCAAAAGCTTCAAATTATGAACTGATTCATGGTATGCTGTGTCTTATTGGACACTGCAGCGAAATAAAGCTCTGAAACTCAGTAAATACCTTAACAAAAAAAATGTGGCCCCTATCTATGAAGGGCATGACTAGTGAAAGAAACTCCCTCTATTGAGGTTGCTACTTGGCTGTCATTGGAGATGACGAGCTTCTCAATAAAACACATAATGGGGTCCTTCTCATGCTCACAATACTTAAATTTCAAGTACTTGTGTCTATTTCTCATTGTTTGATCCAGTTCTTGTCATTTTCCCCAAGTTGTTGAAACATACCACAAAGACAAGCATAATTCCAAGTTAAAGCTACACCACTAATGTTTTCCAAATTAGATCCATGTTAGATGTTTGTTTCTTATCCAGTTTTACAAAATTTTCCACTAAGCATTTTATAAGATTTTATTCATGATCGAACTGTGTGTGCAGTGTATGACGGATTATTCATTTATTATAATGATGCAAAGAACCTTGAGGTCATCAAATTGATGTCTCGGGAGTAAATCTTTTGGCTTAATACTTTTTTCTGGCTCAATAGTTTCATCCGGTTTGATCTTTACCATAGGTCACATTCTCAGACTTCAACTGGATAAATACAGAATCAGAAATTTAGAGCATAACACGCACCACACTGATTTTGTGTTTCATTTTTTCTCCTCCTGCTCGAATAAGTCATCACTTCCAGTTTCAAAAACAAGAATTGTGCACTTTAACATATTCTCTTCACACTTCATTCTAGTCATCATACCTGCCGTTACCTTTGAAATTTTAATAGGTTCGGTTGATACTTCCATATCCTTTGGTTTTATCTTAGCAAATTAATTTTTTTAGTTAAGGTGTAATTTTTTTTGTATTTAGGAGTATAGCAGTTCAAATAACACATTCGATTGTGATTTGATTTATTTAATTTTCATAGGAAAATTGATACTACATGTAATAAAAGTAGTTCCATCACATCTTGTCTTTTGGTTTTATCTTAGCAAATTAATTTTTTTTAACATAAAAAATTGATAAATGAAATTATCACTTGAATCAAATTTATAACCATTAGGTAAGACACAATTTTTTACTTAACAACGTAATAATAATAAAAATAGTTCCATCAAGTTTATTCTTTTTCTAAAACAATTTTTTTAAAATTTATATTTAATATTTAAGAGTGAATGGAAGATGATAAAATATATGAGGTAGACAACAAAAGAAACTCCCTGTTTCTTATTCAATTGTCCTACTCCATTGTCCATTATAGAGCTCCATTTGATAAAGCATCCAAAAACTCACGTTGCCAGTGGGGAATGGGTATAGGCCTTTTTGGGTTATGATGACTTCCATTGAAAAGAATATGATATTGCAAAATTTCTTATACTTTAGTTTTTTTATATTTATTTATTTTTGTAAAAGAAACAAGATTGAAGCTTTGATTAAGCTTTTATGTTACCTTCATAAGATTTTGTTTTCTCAAGACATGGGATATGGACAGAGAGATACGTGGGACGCGGAATTTGGTATGCGGAACATAACATTATTGAAAACCCTGTAACCATACCACAAACAAATGAGACACTATTTATTCGTTTTTTGTTTGTTTGTTTGTTTTACATGTATTATATTTTGAAAATGATTTTATTCAAAATAAAATAATAATATAAACATAATTTATTGTTTTCTTAAATAAACCCATTGCCAAAATAAAACTACAATCAGTGTCAAAATATCTACTCAACCCGATCTAAGTTTTTTAAGGTTAAAATTCGACTTTTCAGCCAAATTCTCAACAGGTCCAAATTCGGCTGGTTTTTCCCCTTTTTTTAAAAACAGATTTTCAATTTAAAAAAATCAATATGAAAATACATTGAAACTAAATATTTTATTAATTTAAATTTAAAATAATAACAATAATACTATTTTTTTATAAAAAAAAATCATTCAATTATTATATTGAAATTACAGAATTAATAAATTTAGTATTGTTAATTTAAATAATATTTTCAAATTTATTTATTTTATTTCATTAAATTTATGTTTATATAAAATTAAATTTTTTAAAAAAGGAAAATTTATTTAAAAAGTATAACTCAAATTAATATTAAAAATTGTATACGTTTATATAAATATATTTTTTTAGTAAATTTATCATTATTAATTTAAAACATATTTCTAGATTAATTTTATTATTAATTGGAATTTCTTATTATTAATAAATTTGTTGAAAACTTTGAATTTAGTTTGTGTTCCATTTTAATAATCATTTTGAAATTTGATAATATTAAGTTTTAAGTTTATTTTTAAGAATAAAATAACATTCTTTAAGAGAATAAAATTTAATAAACATGGTCATTAATTTAGTAAATTTTTAATCAATAATATTTTTAGATAATAAATTTAATTTATACTTATAAATACATTTCTCTATGTAGTTTCAAATTGTAATTTAAAACATATTATTTATGTAAAAATATAATTTTACTTGTCATATAAATAATAAAACATTTGATATAATCGATAATTATTTTAAATAAAGAGCACTTTTATTATTAAATTATGCACAAAAGTAACTAAAATTATAAATAATTGACATGATGATAAATAATTGAATATTCTTCACACAAAATATGTTTATATATATATATATATATATATATATATATGTATGTATATATATATATATATGTATATATATATAT
>Ga0209700_103917_pt1 | contig 27731 bp, 23 predicted proteins | sample SiratroredBW_FD_187528 | JGI IMG/M metagenome (GOLD analysis project Ga0209700, IMG submission 187528) | Root nodule microbial communities of legume samples collected from California, USA - Siratro red BW (SPAdes) (version 2) | ecosystem: Host-associated > Plants > Roots > Nodule | place: USA... | reverse complement strand
GCTTGTACCTTCCCCACACGTAACCGACTCCCGGACCTGAAATCTGGTTTTTGCGAACTTGCCTTATCTTGTTTTTGGTTTTCCATAATTTTCCTTTAATAAATTATGGTGGCGACTCCTCTGTTTTGAAAAAGAAAATTATTTTTTTGTTCGCCGTCCCCGTCGTGACTCCGGTTGTGACAAAAAGTAAAAGATATATCAGATGGACTATGCTCCCTGATGTATCTGGCATTAATAAACTTTCGATTAATGTCAAGATGTGGACCCGTGCATGTTGTGCTACCATAACATCGTCAACATCATCTGGAAGGTCCTAAAATTCACTATTAAGCCAAGATAATTTTATGCTATCTCCCTTGTATGTCGTTTCAGGTGGTACAGAACCTAAAAGGTCGTCGCATAAGGGAATAAGGTCACCGTTACTAACACCAATTATCGGTTCCCCATTAATAGGAAGACCGAGCTGGATCGCCACATCTTCCAATGTAATTGTTGTCTCTCCAAGTGGTAGATGAAATGTGTGTTTTTGTTCTCCACCTCTCAACTAAGGTAGTGATCAAGTGATGATTAATCTCTATATGGGTTAGTGTGAGGAATTGTCCAAATCCAGCATGATGGATTAAGTGTTTTACACGGTCATCGAGTCTATCGTTGTGCTTCGTGTAATAAATTGTATGTTGTCGAGGGTGAAGTAATCTTTCGTTGCCCTCCCAAATTGCTTTCCTCACTTGCTTTTGTTGAAGCTACAATAGAGACATGTCAACTATAAGATGTTGATTATATGTTATTGCTATAGAAACCTCAAGATGAGAGCAACTAGTCAAAGGGGTGTATATATTAAATAGGGGTGCATGTATTAAAAAAGGGTACAAGTAGTAAACGGGGTGCATATATTAAATAGGAGGTGCAACTAGTAAAGAGGAATGCATGTATTAAATAGGAGTGTAACTAGTAATCCGGGGTTGTATGTATTAAAGAGGGGGTGCAAGTAGTAAACAATGGTGAATATATTAAATAAATAGGGAGTACAACTAATAAAGAGGTGGTGTATGTATTAAACAGAGGGTGGAACTAGTAAACCGGGGGTGTATGTATTAATAGAGGGGTGGAAGTAGGAAACAGGGCGTGCATATATTAGATAGCGGGTGGAAGTAGCAAAGAGGATGTATTTAATATAGGGTACAAAGAAGGGTGCATATAATACACATAAAGTGCAACTAGTAAACTTAGATGTATATATGAAAGAGGAGGTGCAAATATAAACATCGGGTGCATATATTATATACTCCATTGATTTTCATCCTTAAGTTTTACCAAACTACACGCATGTAACTATTTCATACGATTTAACAAAAAAATCGTGATAATAACTTTGCTAAGTAATCTTAAGATACAATAATTTGCACTCAGAACTATTTAAAATAACGTAAAAATAAAATTTTTAAATATTGACGTTTTAATTAAAACGACAACAATGTCTGTTAAAATAAAAATATTACAAAATTATTCATATATATTGATTGAATAAAAATTTATTATTGCTTGAGAAAAATCAAATAAACCAAAATTGTGTTTTGTTTGTATTTGTAGAACCATTAGTACTTTTACTGTATATCATTTTCCCTAGTTACAAAGATCTACAACACGGTTGAGAAACTAAATAATTTATTTACTTTGATTAAATTAGCAGTTAAAGAGAAAAGAAAATTAATTATTTATATCACTTTAACTTACGCAGAATAAAATTTAATTATATATATTCAACTAATTAAATCATAAATTAATAAAATTAAGTAATTTTATTGGACATCTTTCTTCAAACTAATGTCAACTTCGAACTTGTACTTCTTCCACCACTATTTTTTTTTTTATGAAGGTCAATATTTTTAATATAATTATTTATAAAAATTGTTTAAATACCGCTTCTTAACATAAAGATAAATGTAGTATTTGACGTTGACTATATAAATAAATAAAGTAATCTTGGTAATGTAAGTGTTCTTTGTTTCATCCTTTACTGTTTCTTTTTCAATATATTATATTAAAAACAATAAAGTAGTTATTGTTGTTTATTAACGTAAAAAAAAATAAAATTGGAAATCCATTCTATACGTTTTGTTTTTCAAATGTACGAAGAGAAAGAAAGAAAAAATTTAAAAAGGAAAAGAGAAGAACTGGAAATATAATAAACAGAGTATTTTGATAATTTTTTAAAAATATAATCATTTAATAAAATATTTTAAAAATACTTTTCTTTTAATAATAATAATAATAAAATTTTAAATACAGTGGAACAATTCAAATATAAAAAACTAAACAAATTTTAAAAAGAAAAACTGAAAAACTAACATTGGATTGTGAAAGAAAGGAGTCACTCCTTGATACAATTAAAACTTAGAAGAAATCATGGGACATTATCATTCATAAAAAAAATAAAAAATGAGATATTTTAATAAATATTGTCATTTTTGAGTAGTTATTATTTTGAGTTAATTATGGGCACAATCACTTTCTAATCATTGAAAGGTGCAACAAACAAAGAAAGGAAGAGTAGTCTATAATCTTTATAATTTTTAATGTACCCATCAACAAAGTAAAATACCTATCAAAATAAAAAAAATCACATGAGATATTTAGACTGTCCGCTCTCAAATTCAATATATTATCGGGTTCATATTTATCAGACATAATAACTTACTTTACATATAGTCAAGGAAAATTTTTAAAGTTACCTCAGAGATGATGAATATCTATCACAAATATAACTTTAACTCATGACGATTGGTGCTACACAAAGCTTTAAGATGCTCTTAAGAACTGAACCGTGAAATGAGATGTGAAGTGAAATGTCAAGTGAACTGGAAACGTCAATGAGAAGTGTGTAATGAAAGAATCCTATGAGTGACTTAAATAAGAAAGCTTTGTGTTGAATTCAATTAAAAAAGATGCAGTGAAGTTTGAATTCAAATAATGCAGTAATGTGGCCAAATTGAATCAGTGCTAAGTGTACCAAAATTGTGTTGATAATTCAGGAATCAGTGTTACAAAATCATGCTATATGCCTACAACTCTACTACACAATCTTCAAACAACTGAAAAATTTACCTACAAATACAACACGTGTGAGATTCTTGTTGAATTGAGGCAAGTTTTCTTTGCATTTTGTGCAGTGCAGGGGATCTATGGTCGTTCAATCATTCACTGGTTTTTTCGAGTGGGAGGCAAGCTTCTGCGCAGGGGACCCGCTATTGCATCAAGGAAAGAGGGGATAAAAATTAGGGTTGCATTAAAGTTGTGCGATGTAGGCACAACTCCTTTGGCCAAAAATGAATTAAAGTTGTGTCGCGTGGTTATGACTCCTTTGGCCAGAATTGCATAGAAGTCGTGCCAACGTGGCATGACTTTAATCCATTTATGGCCAAAGAATTTATGCTTATGTGACATGAATTTAACATATTTCTGGCCAAAGGCGTGACACAACTTTTGTATATTATAATTTTTAAATTTTTTTTGCACTACACGAGATATATATACAACAATAAATGCTATTAAACGAAATCACATTGCTTGTTCACTTCACTTTACATAACATTTTGTTCCTCCAATTCAATATCAAACTATCTCATTGAATACCTATTTGAAATCTATCTCATTGAATACCTATTTGAAATCACAAGTTCTATGGATCATTTTCACGATGTCAGCAGTTTTACAATGCCTGAGGAAGAACCAATTATCCGAGACATGATTGTCAACACCCAATTTTGTCCAAGCAAATAAAATTATTTTCTTAAAACAAAAGAAAACAAAAGGAAAAAGAAAAAAGAAAATAAAAGATAATCTTTTATTTTAAAATAAAAATATGTATGTTATAGTTACTTTATCATCTAAAATAAAAAAAAAGAGTTTTAGACTCATTTTACTTTTATGAAAATTTTTAATAATATTAAAAAACAAAAAAGACAAAAAAGAAAATTTTGGTCTATTTTAAAATAAATTGTAAAAAATAGAAAAAAAAATAGAAAAGTTGAATGAATGTTAATCCATTGAGGATTCAGTCAGAAAAATAAAAATGATTTGACTAAGGCTCAATTACTACGGGTGTGTCATAAACAAAAAATAGAATTATTATTTACACTCCTCTTTATTAATTTTTTCTCTCCAATTAGTGTCTGCGGCTTATATCTATGCACTTTTCCACTGAGCATTCATTTTGTATCATCTCTCTCATGGTTAATGTCCAATTTTATTATCATTAATGAATTATATTATTCCTTAATGAATTATATTCATTTCTTATTTCTCTCTTGTCCTTTTAGGTGCACTTGTTCAGATCACATATCCTTTTCATTTGCAATACATGGTTCCATTTTTTATTTTAACTGCACATAAAAGAGGGTTAATAAAATTAATTTGTCAGTTTTCTTAATAAAGAGTAATAATTGAAAATACAACTGGAGATGAGAATTGAAAAGTTTGAAAATTTTATAAAATGTCATTCCATTCTTGACTTGAGAGAAAACTTTTTTTTCTGAGGCAAGAAAAGATACACATTTTTTACATTAGTGGAGATGGCAGAATTACATATTATTCACAGACAGATAAGCAAGGAAATATAACACAGAATCCAGTTTGTTCAGGAGCTATAGTCTAGTTTTTACAAATTGGAAAAATTTTAATATCAAATGTTAGTGTTTTTATACTGTGTAATAGATACAAATTGAATGTAAAAATATATATTATATTTAAAGGAGTTGTTGCTTAAAGCACAATTTTTATATCTTTTGAGAGATTGTTGTTTCTGTTACAGTCTCACAAAAAAATCCTAAACCCTATCAAAATAATTTCATACAAAAAAATATAAGCCGAAAAAGAATTCTAAACTCAATCAAAATTCCTATCAAAATCCTTTTAAATATAAAATATAAGTTAAACTGAAATCCTAAACCCTAAATCCTAAATTCTATATACTATGGGAATCTTTGTAAATATAAAATATAAGACAAATAGTAACACCAAACTCAATATAAAATCAATTTAAAATTCAAATCTAATCAAGAATCCAAAATCCCAAAATAGTTAAAAATACAGAGCACCTGTCAAAACCCAAATAGAAAACCATAGAGATCAAAAGAATCACACAAAACAACAAAGAACTAAACAGAACTAACCAGAACCACAGAAAAACAACGAAGAACTAAACAGAATCACAGAAAACCACAAAGAACTAAACAAAATCCATCAGAACTCAAACAGAACCCATCAAAAATACTAATCAAAACTCTAAAATTAAAAGCAAACCTCCATGCCACCGGTGACCACCGCGACACCACCCAAATGTTTTCGTGATCGCCATTACACTACCCATTGGGGCAGCCACCGCCGCTGCCTAGGGTTCATTGCTTCGACAACACTATTGTGAGTTCGCTCTCTCCTTACATCGCATTCACACGCATCACCTCCGAATGCCAACACCTCCTCAAGCCGTCGTCGTCGGTTATTGCCTCGCAGCCATCCCCCAAGCCCAGCAACCAACTTTCTCTTCCGTTGGAAAGGGTTACACCACCAAACTCTTGTCTGCCGAGACTGCAAATCCACCAAGCCACGTCACCTCCACAACCCTACCATGAAGTAGTGCAGCTTGCACCATTAACCACATCGACAACACCTCACCCCTCCACCATTGTGCCTTCCCATCGAATGCCGCCACATCCATGCATCTGGCCTCACCATCATTGCGTGATGGCTCATTTTCCCCATCGAGCCTGGCCAATAGCCTCCATCCACAACGCCTCGCCATAATGTCACGCTACCGACAATGTTGTTATTGCCTTCATCGCCAGTGGACACAGTCTATAACTATGACAATATTACTTGCAATCGTCACCCCTTTGTCACTCCCTTGCATCTTCAACAATCCTAATTTGGTTTAGGCTCAAGGAAGTGGGTTCTAAACCCAAAGGAAAAGGACAACTTCTTCCTGCACCTTCAAACTTTCTTCAGGCACTTTCAATTTTCTTTTTAAATTTCCAAAACTGTCCTGTTTGAAAAGTCCTTTTTGCCCCTATGTATATTTGTTAAAACAACAACAGTGACGGATGGAGGTGCGTATACCAGAACCTCAACTCTCTCCCACAAGTCCTGTCATGCACCTCTGTTATGTTGCCACCGTCTTCCCTCTTCTTTCATGCACAACTACCCCTTCAACTCATCCACCATGCATCAATAGTCTCAACCTTATCTCAACACTCCAAAGCAACCCTCGTTAACCTCAATATACCACCACCCCACCTTCTCTCACATACGCAACCTTAACCACAAGCTGGTGCCTCACTTCCATGGTCACTTTCAGCTCTCGCTTCCCAAGGGCTTTATCGCCTCACCCAAACAGAAGAGGAGCATTCGAGGAGAATAATATTGCTGCTACACATACCAAGAAGATGAAGGTGATGAGAGAGTCTTTGCAGAAGAGTTAAACCATCGCAGACAACGTCGTTAGCCTCACAGGCTTCTGCAACAATCACGCGGTTGAGAATCTCGCTGGCACCCAGTTTGTTGTCACCTAGAGAAGAGGAAAAGCTTTGATGAAGTTGGAATGGGAGAGTCTTCCACAGCAAGGGAAGTAGCAAGCATCAGGTTCATGTGAAGAAGTGCATGAATGATTGAGAGCACAACATGTAGCTCATCATCCACAACATTCAAAAATAAAAACTAAAAGAAAAGAAAGAGGCAACGAGAAGGTGATCAGCCCAAAGCCCTGCCCAAACTCAACTTCATGGAGTCCCTTGAGCCTGTAAGCTCCGTCTCTGACACTTTCCCCGAGGAAGATGTTTCCATTGTCTCATGATGCTGTCCAGGGATTGGTGGAGCAAGACCACCAACGTTGTTGTTGACAATCACGTTGTCTGAGACAAAAGAAGAAGTCTTTGAAAGACCAAGGAGTCACCGTTGCTATCTTGGTGACATGGAGATGCAAGAGTTCTTGAACGAGGCGCCCAATGGAGATGCATGAGTTGAAGCCAATGTTTTGATTTGGAGCAGAAGATAGTTGCATTTGCACTACTGACGCTGGTGAGAAGTCTGCAAAGCCTGGTCCAAAATGCATGCAATAAATAAAGTGCAAAATAGCCTTGAGAAGTCTGCAACGCGTGGTCATCCCCTACATGCCAATCCGGAAGAGATGATTCTGGAATTCATTTTATAATTCCGGAATACGCTTTCCGGAAGTCATTCAGGTTGCAAAGAGTTTTGGAAGAGTTTTGAATGGGCTGTTCCATAATTATCATCCGGATTCGGAGAGAACGGTTTCGAAACAATTCATTCTATAATTAATATTTTCATTTGAAAAGAGTTTTGGAATAAATTGTTCTGGAATAGCCTATTCTAGAACTCTTTTTAAAAGAAAACATTAGTTCCGAAATAGACTATTTCGAAACTGTTATCCAAATCTATATAATAGTATCGAAACAACTCATTTCGGAACTATTTTCAAACGAAATCCAAACACCTCCAAATCGCAGAATCGAACAAAACCCACCAAATTCCACTAGAAAGCGTTCAATAAATCATCTATACTTCAAATGCATGACAAATATATAAATGTTGGTGGACAACGAAAGCAAATCAGTGATGATCATAGCGAACGAAATCCTGGAGGTGCAGTTGCAAATGTGAGAGTGGAGGTGTGTTGTTGTATTGTGTATCATAAAACGGTTTATGGTTCACAGGGCAATATGGTCTGGGCAATTTTAATTTAGGGATAATTTCGACATGTTTTTAAAATTTCGAGGTGCCTGGAGAAACATTTGAAGGTGCATGAAGAAGCAATCAAGGAAAAGGTTAAAAAGGTTGGTAACTTTGGGCTTTGGCCCAACAGAATCCTATTTGCACCTCCCACTCATCTACATGCACCATTATCACATTTGTTTTTTCAAAAAAAACAGAAGGGCTTGGGGCTCAATAGGTTTAGTTTATAGTTTTAGTTATAACATCAATTTTTTTTTTTTTTTATGTTTTTTTATGTCTGCACTTTCTTTTTTTTATCTTTAGTTTTTGACCACTTTAATAGTCTTTTATTTTGCTAATTTAAATTTTATTTTTTAAAAGGTATATAAATTTTTAAATGTTTTTTTCTTGTGCTTTATTTTAATAAAATTCTATTAAGTTTTTAAGATATTTCTAAAAATGATAAATTTTGGAAAATTAAAAAATATAAAATTTTCAAAAAGCAAAAAAAAAATATATTAAACATCATCAAACTAATTTTCAAACTATAACTACATGATTCCTAATTTTTCTTCGTGGAAATACATAGAAGCAAGGTAAATGTTTGTCAGGTCCCTAAAATAAAAAAAAAATAAATTTTATAACTAGAACTATATAAACCCTGTTTTTCTTTACGAAAATACGTAGAACAAGGTCAATCCTTTTCGGGAAAAAAATAAAAATGTATTTTCTTTGTTTATTTTTACTAATTATGTTTATTTTATTCTCATTTTTGTTTCTCTTTTTATTTATTTGTTTTCATTTTATTTTATTTTCCTCTTTGTTTATTTTTACCTCTTAGTTTTATTTTATTTGCATCTTTGTTATTTTTATTTATCCTTTATTTGTATTTGTATTTCCTTTATTTTATTGACATTTTTTCATCTTTGTTTATTAATATTTGTTTATTTTATTATTTTTGTTTGCATCTTTTATTTGTCTTTATATTTTTATTGTAAAACCACACTCATTTTTCTTATTTGATTAAAGGTAACGTCTTAGGACGAGTGTTGTGGGGGTGCTAACACCTTCCCCACGTGTAACCAACTTTTGAATCTTAAATTTGGTTTGCAGACTATTTCTTATTTTTGGGTTTTCTATAGTTTTCCAATAATAAACTATAGTGGCGACTCCAATTCTCAATTTATTGTTTTTTAAATTGTTTTTATCCATCGTCTTCTCCGCCTTCGCGATCCCTGTCGCGATAATGATAATTAATTCTGGCTCAGAACATGAAGATCCTGATGTCAAAGACATGGAAGACGATGCGCCTGCAAACACCATTCATCCATATCAGTCAAATACCACAACAATAAAGAATATAGAATATGAGCTTGAAGAGCACATGGGTTTCAGTTCCAAAGACTCAATGATATTTGTAATCAGACAGTTCCACATTAAGCAAGGGTACAAATTCGTGGTTGTTAAATCAAAGACAGACAAATATGTCGTTAGATGCATTGACTATAATAACGGTTGTCAATGGCGACTTCGAACATCTTACTCCAAAATTAGAGACCAATGGGAGATCAAGCGAATTGAAGTGCCCCACACTTGTCTGTCAACTGTAATGTCACAAGATCACGTGAACCTCGATTCACACCAAATTATATCGATCATGGTCAATTCCGTAAGGAAAAATCTCTTGATCCCAATAAAAAGTTTGATTGCATAAATAAAAAACCAGTATGGTTATAGTGTCATGTACAAAAAAGCCTGGACAACAAAGCAAAAGTCTATTGTCATAGAATTCGGCGATTGGGAAAACTCTTATAATTATCTTCTAAGATGGTTGCAAGCTTTACAAGAAAGTCTTTTTGGAACAATTGTACAGTATATCACTCGACCAGTTGTTTTTGACGGTGTAAAAGACAACTCCTATCAAATATTAGAGCATGTCTTCTGGGCTTTTAAATCTTGTATTGACGGGTTTAATTATTGCAAGCCCATTGTCCAAGTTGATGAAACCCTTTTAACTAGCAAATATCATGGAACTTTGTTAACCACAATAAGTCAAGATGGGAACCACAACGTATTTCCATTGACTTTTGTAATTTTTGAAGGAGAAACAAAGGAGGCCACGATATGGTTCGTTTAGTTATTGTGTGCATATGTCACGCCCCAACCAAATGTTTGCCTCATAGCTAACAGATGCTTATCGATTCTATCAACATTACAATCTCCAGAGATTGGTTGGGAAGCACATGGGTTGCAATTAGTATTTTGCATCTAGCACATTGCCTCAAACTTCAATAAGAAGTTTAAAAATGTTGAGCTTAAAAGACAACTAATTAACATGGGTATGTATCTTCCTTAACTTCCTTTTTATACATATATTATCTGAGTGTACTGATTTTTGTAATTTAAGTGTCAAATTATGTGCTAGGTTATGAAATGAAACAACTCGGACTTCAAGCCAAGTTATCTGTATTGCGAGCAGAATTCTGCCAAGCTACTTCGTGGATAGATCGCATACCACTAGAAAAATGGACTCAGGTCTATGACGGCGGTAAATGATATAACCATATGACAACTAATATGGATGAATGCATGGATTCTATCTTGAATGGAGCACAATCCTTACCCATCTGGGCTCTTGTTAAAACAACCTTTCAAAGAACGAATTCATGGTTTTTGAGCGAGGTACCAAGGTAACATCTATGATAGCAAGTGTTTATCAATTTCCTGAAGATATTGCTACTTCACTTAGGAAAAATCAACATCAATCTGCCATGTCATGTCTAGAGATTTAATCCAGACAATACAAAATTTGATGCTCAAGAGATCGCCTCTCTCCATCTTCGATGCCGACCTATGCCATTTAAAGTCAAATTGAATGAATGGTGGTGTGACCGTGGGGAGTTTCAAGCTCTCTAACTACCTTGTCCTTATGTCATCGTAGTTTGTTCCTATTGTCACTTCAAATTATTGATGTTTGTTGATCCAGTTTACACTCTCCAGAATATTTACAAGGCTTATCAGATGTCATTTCATTCACTGTAGAATGAAGAATATTGGTCTACTTATAATGGACCAAATTTCATTCCAGATCCTCATATGATACGTAAAACATATGGAAGAGCAATAACTACACGTATCCATAATGAAATGGATGAACCAATCAACAAACCAAAAAAATGTTCTTATTATAAGAATGAAGGACACAATAGGACATTGTCCATATCGACAATAAATTATGTTCATTTATAAAAAAAATATTCTACAATGTAATAATATATTTTTCATTATTTATTTTTAAATTATTTTATTTTTATTTATCACATTTTAAAATATAAAATTGTGAAATAAATTTATGATACACTATTTCAATTCATACTTATGGTTCTGCTTACAACTCCTCAATGCACAAGTCAATAACATGTTTTGTTTTTTTCTTCCTTTTTTTAGACTCTCTCAGCTGCTGATCTCGATGACCCTAAAATGTCAGCTTTGGTAACATCAAAGATAAGAAAGTTCCATAATCTTCACATGCCTGGTGCAAAGAAAGCTTAGATTTGGCACAAATTGAGGTGATTATTGGTTAGATCAGTCTTAAAATCCTTTTTCATTACTATGCTGAATATTAAATACTGTCTCTTGTGCTATTTAATAGGAATTGGATTGGTCAAGCCAAAAGTATGTGCTCTCCAAGGGATATAAATATTTTTGGCTTGGACAATCTGGATGACGAAATAAACACCCTAAAGAAGAAGTTATCCGAAGGATATGAAAAGATTGGCTTTTGTCATAATGATATACAATATGGTAATATAATGATGAAGGAGGAGACAAAATTAATCACTATAATTGTAAGTTATGATCATATATTCTTTGCCTTTGGTATTAGCGGTCTTTAATTTTTTCTATTTAATCAATCTGATTGCCAAATACTTCAAAATTTGTGCATGATAATAATACTTACAAACACTTTTTGTATCCGCGTTGGGCATACAAAGAGAATACCACTTTACAGGCTCCTTTGACTATAAAGAGTATGCAAAGGCAGAGATTTCAGAAATACTGGTTAAGGAAGGCTAATTTATTAGACTCACTAAGCATTGTTTCACTAAACGAACTCTGAATGGATCTCAGTCATCTTTCATGTGATTTTGCTTCAAATGTCTTACTGAAGTTTAGTTTTAATATTATAGTATAGTATATATATAAATAACACCTAAGATATGATATGCATAATCTTATATGTAAATTTATTTAATTACCAAGAATGTGTAATGTTTATCAATATGTGTCTTTTGGAGTTGAGTTAAGGGATATGTAGTTTATGTATCATTTGCCATAATGATGTAATATGCATATACAAAATAGATGGATTTGTCTTCTCATTTTTATACATTCAGGCTATGATATGAAATTACTCACTCAGACTTCATTTGCCTATGGTGTATAGAATATTGATAAGCGTTAATTATTAGTGATTTTATGCAATATTTTGTGTTCATTTTGTTATTAATTTATTTGATTCTGTTATTAATTTAATTAAGTCTTGATTTTATTTCGTATTAATTATTAGTTTGATTTTATGAAAATTTGGTATGATTTTGTTATTCAATTATGTTTAATTAGAGATTTTGTTTCCTTTTATTATTTATTTTATTGTTTAAATCTATTTTAATTAGAGATTTTGTTATTGATTCTGTTTCAATTAGAGATTTTATTTTATTTATTATTGATTTTTTCTATTTAATGTGTTTTATTGTGGAAAGATAAATTTTTGTTGAAAATTAGGTTAAATCTAAAGGGAGAGAGATTAGAGGCGCTGGAATCGAGGAAAGGAGAAAAAAAAGAGCATAAGTGACTTTTCGTTTAAGCTAAACGCACAGCCTGGGCTAAAACTCACTTAATGTCCATCATGCGTGAAAACCTAAATTGGAGATGTCAATGTTACTGAAGGCCTGACTTACGAAATAACGGCTGCACTTTAACCCAATTCAAGGGGGGCGAAAGTTATAAAAGAGAGTCTAGGTCAAACGTATCTGGGGATCCATCATCTAGCACTCTTTGGAGACTTGGGAGGCAGCCGTTGTGATCAAGATCTCTTCTTTTCTTTTTCTTTGTAATTTCATGGGTACCATGCATAGCTAAGTCTCTTACTCTTGGGATTGGATGTAAATTCTCTTCTTCAAATGCACTCTTAATCTTAGTTTGATTTCATTTAATTCAATACCTCTGTTTTACGTTTCATTTCTACTTTGATTTATTTTAGATTTCTTATTGTGACTGGAAAGCACTTTTCGAAATCAGAACTAAACGTAAATGCACTGCATGTATAAGTTTAGGGATGAATTATAGTGCGGTGACTGTTTATAGCAACTAATCATAATGCTGATTAAATTATTCTTGTAACTAGAGATAGAGGCTAGGTAATTTGGTTTATGAAATTCAATGCTAGAGGAATCAGGTTGAAAAGACTTTTATTTGCACAGATTGGTAATTGGAAGTAATGATATTGAATTAGGTTAAGAGTGTACACGAAGGATAGTATTACTATTCAATCCCAAGACCTTTATTACTATTGATTTTATCACTTTTATTATTAATTGCTTTATTGTTACTTTCTTTAAATTTCCCAAACAAAATCATTATTATTACTTGTTCTTGTTCACCATACATTGATACATATTCAGTTTTCAATCAAATTTCGTTTCCTGTGGATATGATACTCTTCTTACTTATTATATTACTTGTGGACTCAGTACACTTGCTGAAATTCCGCTATCAAGTTTTTGGCACCGTTGCCGGGGAACGGTGAAGAATTGAAAAATTGAATCTTGTATTGATTGTGTTGTGAATTTCTAATCTTTTGTGAGCGTTGAACTTTTGCTAGACAGTGGTTTATGCATTTGAGAAATCAGGTAAAGGAAGAAGAATTTCTTTTTGATCCAGAAATCAACAAGACGCTGAGACAACTTAAGCTAAAGAATAAGCGCGAGCTAAAGAATCGAGCAGTTGAGCAGAGTGGTGGTGCAATCATGGCGGAGGAACCTAATGGCCACGAAAATCAACACCAAGAAGGGTACTGGGTGATTACGCTTTTCAGCAAGGACCCAGACACTTCTCAAGTATTATTGTTCCTAACACTGCTCGAGCGATAGTAATGCAGCCAGCATATTTGACTCTCATAAGCAATACACAATTCATGGGATTGGATCATGAGGACCCCTACACTCATCTATCCACATTTTATGAATTGACGGCTACTATGGGAATCGAAGAGCGGGACAAGGAGGCTGCGTATATGAAGTTGTTCCCATTCTTACTGGTAGAGAAAGCGAAGGATTAGTTGAATTCTCATCCCAATCAAAGTCTGAGAAGATGAAGCGAGGTCGAGGAGAAATTTTTACAGAAATTTTTCCCTTTATGTCGGCTTATCAAAGCCAAGTCAGACATCTCGAATTTTCGCCAGGGGGCAGATGAAGCTTTTTGTACTACATGGGACAGATTCAAGATTATGCTGAGAAGATGCCCTAATCATGGTTTTGAGGAGATTGCACAGTTGAATATCTTCCATAATGGGTTGAAACCAGAGACCAAAATGATTTTAGATGCTGCAGCAGGAGGAACGATGATGGCAGTGGATGTGGAGCAGGCAAAACAGATCATTGATGCATTGGCCTCTACGGATTACCAGGCACAGTATGATAGGCAAAGTGTGCAGAAGAAGGGTGTATTTGAATTAAACACCACTGAGGCAATTTTGGCACAAAATAAAATTCTAACACAGCTGATGGAAGCCTTGACACAACAATGGCCAAACTGCCACAATAGTTGCAGGCTGTTCAAGTTGCACAACCAATGACATACCAGAATCCAATTCTATGTTGTGAATTTTGTGGAGGCAATCACTTAAATGGTAATTGTCTTCAACAGAATGTAGGAGGAGAAGAAGTGTAGTACATGGGAGTTCCAAGAAGGCAAGCTGGTCAGTAGATGAATTACCTGAATAATCCACCTACAGGCTAGAAGAACAATATGAATCAAAATTGGGGCTAGAAGCAAGATGTTGGAAATGTAGGAAGATAACCTATATACCAACAATAGCCGCAACAGCAGTATCCTTCACTGCAAGCTGGAAGATACTCTTGAGAAGTTTATGCAGGCCACTTTGACACATCAGAAGAATCAAGAAGCATCTATGAGGAACTTGGAGACTCAAGTGGGGCAATTGGCTAAGCAGATGGCAGATCAACAGGGAGGACAATTCTCTGCCAATACTCAGACCAATCCAAAAGAACAATGCAAAGCCATCACCATTTGGTGTGGAAAGAAGGTTGGTTCTGATGTGAATGAGGAAGCTAATGAGAATAGAGACGAGCAAAGAAGAAAATCAGCTAAAGCAGAGAATGTAGCTGAAGCTAGTGAAGACAGACCAGTAACTATACAAGCAAATGCGACAGTAGAGACAAGTTCAGACACTGAATCCAGCAAAGCAGGAGAAACACCAGGGGTTGACAGTGGGAAGAAACAGCCTACTGAAGGGCAGAATTGGAGGATGATTAAAGAGGGTATTCCTATTAAGAATGTGCCTTATCCTCATGCACCCTCTAGAAAAGAAGTTCAGAGGCAATTCATCAGATTCACTCAAATCTTGAAGAATTTGCAGATAATATTCCTTTTCCTGAGGCATTACAGCAGATGCCTACCATGCTCGGTTCATGAAGAAACTACTCACCAAGAAGAGGAAATTTCCAGAGGAGGAAATAGTGGAGTTGGAGGCAGGTTGTAGTGCAATTATTCAGAAGGCCATTCCACAAAAATGCTGTGACCCTGGGAGTTTTACATTACCAATCACTATGGGAAATTTCTATGTTGGGAAGGCAATGCTCGATTTAGGTGCTAGCATCAACTTGATTCCCCTATCTATGCTAAGAAGGATTGGAGAGGTAGAGGTCAGGTCTACACGCATGACTTTGCAATTGGCAGACCGATCTATCAAGTGCCCATATGGTATTGTTGAAGATTTGCTGGTTAAAGTGGACAAACTCCTTTTTCAAGTGGATTTCGTCGTGATGGATATTGAGGAGGATGTAGATATTCCTCTAATTTTGGGGAGACCTTTCATGAAGACAACGAAGGTGATCATAGATGTTGATAAGGGAAAGTTGAAGGTGTGTGTTGAGAATGAGGAAGTGAGCTTCAATGTGTTTGAAGCTATGAAGTTCAGGGATGGATTATAGTGCGGTGACTGTTTATAGCAACTAATCTTAATGCTGATTAAATTATTCTAGTAACTAGGGATAGAGGCTAGGTAATTTGGTTTATGAAATTCAATGCTAGAGGAATCAGGTTGAAAAGACTTTTATTTGCATAGATTGGTAATTGGAAGTAATGATATTGAATTAGGTTAAGAGTGTACACGAAGGAGAGTATTACTATTCAATCCCAAGACCTTTATTACAATTGATTTTATCACTTTTATTATTAATTGCTTGATTGTTACTTTCTTTTAATTTCCCAAACAAAATCATTATTATTACTTGTTCTTGTTCACCATACATTGATACATATTCAGTTTTCAATCAAATTCCGTTTCCTGTGGATACGATACTCTTCTTACTTACTATATTACTTGTGGACTCAGTACACTTGCTGAAATTCCGTTATCAAATATTTATATATGTCTCTTATATTATTCAAAGCTATGATTTTCGATTATTGCTGCGTGAATGAATTTTATTTTCAAAATAACACATGAATCGTGTTACGCTGACACAACTTTAATTATGAAAAATACATGAATATGATATCACACTGGCATAACTTTAATCCTAAAATTCATGCAGAACTCATGTCACGTTAACCCGATTTTAATCCTAAAATTCACACAAAAAAAGTCATGTCACGTTAATACAATTTTAATTTGTAAAGTTCACATAGAAGTCGTGCCACACGACTATAGTTTAAAAAATTTAATTGAAATCGTGGATCATTTGCAAAACTTCAATTAAGTTAATTAAATTCGCCAAATTGTTACCCAACTTATGCTCCACATGTGAAATCGTCTTGTTTCACGATTTATTTGTTTATTGTCACCACCATGCCATACCATTTACCCAAATTCATAAAAAAAAAATTCTACACCACTTTCGTAATTAAGTAAAAACTTACTCCTTTTCGTTAATAAGCCGTCATCATTCTCTTAATTGGAAGTGACTTCAAACATAAAGAAATGAAATACATGATACACCACACTTTGTTGTTTGTTCGGTAGAGAGAAATAATCTTTAACAAAAATAAATTGAACATTTAAAATACTCCTTTAATTTCATTCCATTAATTTACAATATATATTAACCATTACTAACTATATCCAATTTTCATGAAATAATACATTATAGTACACTTAAGAATTAATTTAAAACCAATGAAACCTATTAAATAACAAAAAGAATCTATTTCATAGAAGTTTTCTCACTTAAGATACATTGAACATTAAAAGTATACTTTATTTTTGTTGTCTCGATACTGAAATGAAGAGTAGTCATTCGAGTGAGATAATTTTCACTTAAAAGATATTTGATTGCTTGAATGAAGAGTTTTAAGTTAAAAATCCTGCTCTGGTCTTCATATTATTCAAGCAAATAAAATATCATTAAATAAATTAAAATTGAACATAAATTAAATTTAGTTATAACTTGTAAATTATTTCATATATTTTTTAATACAAAAACACAAGTCTTTATGCCTAAAATGTCTAAATATTAACAAAATTAATAATAAAATATGTAGAAAATAAACTTAAGTAATAAAATTTAGGAAATTATGATAGTTGGATGATAAAATATAGAATTAATTCTAAATTTACTAATACATTTTTGCATTTTTTTAATTTTAAAAATTGTATCCTTTAAATACAATAAATATTTATTAATAATAAAATGGTTTTCTATCCACTTTAATTAATTTTTATTATTTAATTATTTGATTTTGGAAAACACATTATATTCATTGGTTTCAATTGCAAAGTTAAAAAGCAAGGAAATTGCATATCGTGTCAAATAAAACGACCTTCAAATTCACACGTGTCTTCCTCTTCCCTGATTCCTGTCTCCTGTCTTTTTTTGGCTGCATGTTCCTATTTTTTTTTTGTGTGTAATTAATGTTTCAATTATAAATCATCACAGCCAAAATATTTTCGAAGTTAAATTTGATTTCTAAATGTTGTGGAACTTTTATTTGTGTAGAAAATTCCATTACACTCAAGAACTGACCAAAGTCACTTTCCTTAATATCAAAAGATATCTTATAAAGAGGAAATTATGATGAAAATATCAAATTCTTAAATTTTAAGTAATTTATATGAGTTTACTTCATTATATTACTTAAAAGTTGAGTTCAATAATAAGTTATTTATATTTTTTTCTTTTTTAACTTATTATGTATTCTGAAAATAAAATTGTGATAAAAATTTTAATACTATTTTAAAATTAGTGATGAATTCTAATAACGTGATCTTAATGTAGTTGAAATAGATACAAATACCAATTAACTTTTAATATATTAAATTAAAGTAATAATATTTTCTACTTGCTCCCCAACAATAGAAAAGTTCAATATCATATTCTTTCAATTTCCCTTTCATCTTCTTTTCAATTTCAGTTTTTTATCATCCTCGTTCTTTTATCAATCACTTATTACGTTTCGTATTTATTTATTCATTAAAAAGTTAGATGAATTGCATTATAAAAAGTCATTAAGTCAGGACACATACACTTACAAATTTTTTACTAATATAATTTTCACGTGTTTTGTCAGTTTTGTATAATATGATTTCCTTCTTAGCTTACCAATCCAACCTTTGACTCTTGACCTTTATTTCATTCAAGATTCTGTTTTCCTTTAATCACAAACACAATCGATGTGGAACCCAATATAATTATTTCAACACACTTTGTAAGTATATAAATGAACCATTATCATGCATTTTCTTTATAGCTAGATCCAAGAAACAATAGAGGGTAGAATTACCATATACCACCATGGTGATGTCGGTTTTGTGGAGCTTCATGTTCCCACCTCCACCTTTTCTGGTGGTTTCTGTGTTGACAGTGATAAGCTTCCTGATACTTCTGAGTGCTTTCAAGTCAGAAATTAGAGGGAAGCATTTGAACTATTCAAAGTTTTGGAATGCTAACCCTTCTTCAGAAAAGCAGATCAAGTTGTCAAGTAAAGCTGGCATGCTTCTCTTGTACACTCCTGCTTTCCTTGCTGGCCTTGCTTCCTTCTGGATCTTTCCTCCTCAAAGTGTGAGGTCCACCATCCTTCAATCTGCTGTTACTCTCCATTTCTTCAAGAGGGTCTTTGAGGTACCACTTTCTTTCTGCTACCATTCATAGAAAAACGCCTAGTATATATGGAAGTAATAGTTAAGCTTTATTGTTTATGTTTTCAAGATTTCAACACCCCTTCACTTATGTCAGAACAGCTGAATCTAGCAGAACAAACAATTGTCAAGATAAACTGTAGAATCTAATACCATAATAGATTCCAATTCAAAACAATTTTCATTATGTTTTCTGTCTATAACTGTTCTGTATGATATCATTTATCATCAAATATGTTATTTTCTCAATCTATATCCTTTTTTTCTGTTCCAACTTTGACTTTTTATCAATCAATCCACCATAGTTTTGGGGTGAACTTCTGAACTGAACTGTAGTATATGAGTATTTTGCAACAATTAATTGATTGAGTCATATACCTGTTCTTTAATTGGATTTCAGCTCAAGTAAGAATGTTGGTTAATGTGTAGGTTCTGCTTATTCACAAATATAGTGGAGGCATGACTCTTGAATCTGCAATCCCCATCAGTCTGAGTTATTTCCTATCAGCTGCAACTATGACCTATTCTCAACACCTTACAAATGGCCTTCCAGAACCACCAAGCAATCTGTTGTATCCTGGAATTGTGATTTTTGTGGTAGGCATTGTTGGCAACTTCTACCACCACTACCTTCTATCCAACTTGAGGGGAAAGGGTGAAAAGGAGTACAAGATTCCAAAGGGTGGCCTTTTTAGGCTTGTGATCTGCCCACATTACCTCTTTGAGATCATTGTGTTTTATGGAATCTTCTTCATTTCTCAGACATTTTATGCATTCTCTTTCGCTATAGGCACTACTTTGTACTTGCTGGCTAGGAGTTACTCCACTAGGAAATGGTATCTTTCCAAGTTTGAAGATTTTCCTAAGAATGTTAAGGCTGTCATTCCATTTGTCTTCTAAATGTTGCAATCAACATATAATTCTACTTGTGTTTGATGAATATTGGAAATTGATTTTGAAGTTGTAGTTTATGTTTACATGTTTTTATTGTGAAAGTAAATTAACAGAAAAACTTAGTACAACGTTTTTTATCTACTACAAAAATATTTTTAAGCTGAAATTTTTAATAATTTTCATTTTTAATATCCTAAACATGGATCTGATACTTCAGACACCGAATCAAACAAGCAATCTTATTCAAAAACAAATTCTGAACACAGAAGATTAATCAGTATCCTAATGTAATTAAGAAAAATTCAAGGTGAAACAAAATATACACTTACATGTGTGACAATTGTTTTTATTGGAACTGCAGCTATCCACATCAAAATTTGGGTGATTTAATCAACTAATTTATTTGACAACTTTGGTTGATAATACAGCTACTTAAGTAAGAGAAGAAGTAGAAAAATGCCTAATTTTAAGACTTCAATTTTTAAAAATTTTCATGTTGACACAATGGAACATCTTCTGCACTGTCACCCATTTCAAATAAAATAAGATATCTCTATATATTCAACCAAGCTTATACCAGATAAAGACACAATAGACTCCAAAAGCCCATACTCATACACATCTATTACTCTCGTTGTAATTTCGATGCAAGGTCTCAAATGGTTAGGGAATTTGATCAATAGAGTAAGAACTACATTTGGACACACCTTGTGCTCCAATTTTGCCAATGAATAGTATTCTTTGCTTTAAAAAAAATGTGACATTGACCTTATACATCAAATAAAGATTATTACTGTTCAAAGTGGCTAGAGTTGTAAAAGGGTATCATTGGGCATTTGGCCATTTATGGTGAAGGATGTAGGAATTTTCTTCATTTCAAAGTTGGATTATTTGGCTAAATTATGCATATGTATAGATTTGTATTGGTCCTCAACATGTTAGTCTAGATCGTATAGATATTGTAATTAAGCTCGTATTAGTCTAATAGTATGATAATAGTATTAAGTTTATTTAGAATTAGCATCGTACTTAATTATTTTGTCTTTGTCAATTTTTCAAAGATATTTTTGGTCACACGTTCGAGATCGACATGGTAATCATTTATAATAAGAAAAAAACTATTTAGAGACTAATTGTTAGTTATCAAATAAAATAGTTGTTAATTGTGATTAAAATAATTACCAAATTAGATTTTGGTTGTTCAATACCTACAAAAATAAAAGTAATGATTAAATTTAGTGACCAATTAAATCAAGATAATTAATATATAATATTAACTATCAAAATTTTAGTGACTTATACTATTAGATTCTAAATTAGTCTTTCATTTAATTACATATATTTAGAATATAATGATACATTTAGAATATAAGATGTAAGTGACAATAATTTTTCTAAGCAGTACATTTTTGTAGTGTTGACCGATCTTTAATTGGATATTAATGTATGTTTTTTTTTACTTTCATACTTTGACTTTATTTTGTTTGTTTATTTATTTCTTCGGTTGCTTTCATATTCGGATATTAATATATGGTTCACGCAAGAATATTATCTTCTTCAAATAACTTGTTTAGATTGGCTCAGTTATTTCATTCCAAGTATCCACCCGTCATCATCACTTAGTGTCATAATTAGATTCTAATTATAATTTTAGAGCAAGACTAACTTGAAATATTTTATGGTCCATCTTGTTTTTATTGCTTCAGTCTTGCTTCCAATAATGACATCAAGTTGTTATCTTGAATTTTCAGTCCTCGTAAAAGATGCATAAGATAACTTCGCATTTTTTTAACAATATCTTTGTAACTAAGCCATTCTTTATTAATTAATTTCTTAAGTGATGTTGGACGTGTTCCGACTACTTGATGCCATGCCTTACAATGCTTCTATCATTATTCTGTCTTCTATTATGGAGAGATTATGATAATTGAATAATTAACTTTGATTAATATTGTTTTGTTTTAAAATAGTAAGGTTGAGGGAGGAAAGCAACCTTTTGACCAGATCCAAAATAAACAAAGAGATTGGGAAAGAAAAATGGGAGAGAGAACAGATAAAGAGATTGAGTTGCGGACAAATATTTATATGAAGGAAGATATGCATCAATCGTCATTAGCCATTGATTCAATATAATGTTGAAGTTTAATATTTATGTATTATGAAAAAGTGTACGTGATGAATAATCCGAAATATTAATGATATCATTTTTAAATAATTGTTGTAAAAGTTACATAATTAAATGATCATCTAACTTTTTTTTTTAATCTTGTTGATGTATGTACTTTTCTTTGTTTCATTATAGAAAGACGGAATCAAGTATTTCTTGCATATTCAATTATAAACAACGACAAAAATTAGGCTCAAATTACATATAAAAAAACATAAAGTTTTTCATGTCGTTAGGATTAATTCTATTTTATTTTGTATAAAAAATTAATGATTAAAAAGAGGGAGGAAGTATTATTTAACTATTTGATAGGATATATGAAATTGAAGAGCAGTTTTATGAGTTTCAAAGATTTGATGGTGGAAGATACAAGTGACGTAATACAAAATTTCATGAAAAGATTCTTTTCTGGTTGAAGGTATGCAAAAATGGTGCTCTTATTGGAGAAGATGGTGCTCCCCTTAAATTTTAGTTTGGTTAATTATCAGTTAATATTTTTGTAAGTGCCTTTTTGTCCATAGGAAGCTTTATGTTTTTAATTCATCATAAATTAGTTGTTTTTTCTTTGTCAATTTAATCATCAAATAAAATAGTTTTGAAATTTGTTAATTCTACAAAGTTAGTTGATTTCACGCTAAAACAACTACAATTTATCATAAAGTGAATGCTTTATAATTAAATTGTATACAAGTAAATTTGTAGGGACCAACTTAAATCAAAAAGGTATTTATAATATTGTTTATAGTTTGTACCAAAAATATATAGCAGTGTTTATTGTCCTATTGACAATTTGGCAGGATTAGATCCCATTCTTCTGGATGACTGTTAATATTTTTTCTCAATCTCGTATATATTTGGTATAAAGATAAACAATAAAAAAAATTGAGAAAAGAGAAAGAGATTCGAAAGGAAAAAAGATTTAAAATCTTTTTAGTAAAATATTATTTTATATCAGACAACACCCCAAATGTATCAAACATGAAAGCACGTTCGAAAGCGATGTTAGAAGCACTGTTTTCAGAATCCAAAGAGGAATAATCTTTAATAGGGATTCTTCATCAGATCTTCAAAGGGAATGAATTTGGAAGCAAGCTTCTATAACAGCAATGATTTTTAGACACTTTATTATTTTAAACACCCTGTCAAAAATTATTGCTATATATTTTAAATTTAGATACATTATCTTTTTCTTTCTATTATTAAGTATTCATTTCTCTAAACAACAACACCCCTTCTCCGTTACTTTCTCTCTTCTTTTTCTTTTAACTATTTTCTTCTACATTCTTTCTAAGTTTCTTTCTTCAATTTCTCTTAAAATCTAATCATACCCACAATGGAGATGATCATATCTTCATTTATCAAATCTCTATCTACTCTGAAAATTTCATATTCTCTTCTTTTTCTTCTTTTTATTGTGATTTTATCATCAATCTTAATAGTTAAGATGTTAAGATAAATGATCCTCTCAACTTGGTTAAACTTATACTAACATTTAAAAATATTTCTATACCTTATTTCAAGTATCTAAGTTTTGAGGGATTTTCTTGCTTAAACTGGAATTTTTCTTAGAATAAGAAATTACAGATAAAGGAAGCTATTTACATTTTTTTTTGTATAATTTTAAGATAGATGATTTGGATGTGAAGATAATGTGATCACAATATTTTCAGTTTTATGCATGGTTGTGTTGTTGAACATGTTTCTAATATTTGAGTTTGAGATTAATTTTGTATAGTTTTATCAGATGAAATTTGTTGTGTGTTCTCATTTTGTGTTAATACTACATTTGAGAGTTGTATTTATTAAATTGATCTAGATTAAAACTTTGAAAATAAGTCTTTGTTATTGCATGAGGTTAATTTTATATATTTTTGCTCAAACAAGTTAATTCCTACTCAAGCGAAAATAGTCCTACAAGTCAACCTTGTTATCAGTTATGCTTTTATCCAAAATAAAAAAAAAAATATACTAAAAAGCAACCGTCTCTACTAAATTTTTGCTCAAACTAAAATATTTTCGTTAAAGTGAGCCCGTTCTCACTTAAGCTAAAATATTCTCACTCAGGCTAAACAAAAAAAAATCTTTCTCTCTTTTATTTTTTTTCTTGTCTATTCAATGAATTGAATTATATATTAATGTTATTTTAAATGTGAAATGAAAATTAAGCTGTATATTTAATTAATTTTATGTTTTTGTTTAAATAAGTTATATTATATGACGAAGATTCATGGAATTTGTATGAATTTATGGTCACATGTACAGAATGATATGTAAATTACTTTTTGATTTGTGTATTAAGTATTAGCGTCTATGTTGTAACATATATCCCCTTGTTTCATTAATGATCCAAGTAATATAAACTAAGATATAAAGTGCTAAGAAATTGATATGAGAGTTCTTACACACTGTGACCATATGTAGATACACATTTTAACTTACTCTTATCCGTTATCTTATATTCTCTTGCAAATCTAAGTCTTGTATTGGATCAAATGCTAATTTCTGGCAGGACATTACTTAATACGAGTCTTCAAGAAGGTGTCATCAATATTCAACTTGTTGAATATCTTTGATTGTACAAATCCATATGTAGTTTACTAGTATCTTACCCGTGCAACGCACGGGATTTAATTGTTGCCATCTTTAAGTTGTAATGTGAAGATGTTTTAGGAAAAATGAAATAGAAATTAGACCCCTATTTATATGAAAACTTAATATTGTTATAACACCTTAAATAAGGGAGATGCAAGCGTGAAATTCCCACATTTGGAGTGTGTACATATCGGAGGTGTGGAATGCCGACGTGTGGCAGTTGTGGGGCCGTCTTTATGTATTTAATGAAATGTTTTTATGTATAAATTAAAATAATTTTGTACTTATAGAAGATATAATTGAAATGTATATACAATTTTCTCATTTATTATATTTTATAATAGTTAAAATATTCTATCAAATTACAAACAGTTTTTTATATTTCAAAACGATCATTGATATGTCTAAAATACCTTTTTTTATTTATAAACTATTAATAATTTTATTTTATTTATTAATTTGTAGAATCAAAATATTTGAAGTTTTTAGTTATTTGTAACATACTTAGTTGATTTAGATTTGTTAAAGTACAAATAAGATTCATTTTTTAATGTTTGAAATCAAAGTGAAATATTTATTATATTTGTTTTTATTTAAAATTGTAATTAATATTTGTTATTTTAATATTTATTATGGCATGAAAGAATGTGATAATGATGCATTTTCTAAATATATTGATGAAGAGATTGATTTGCCTTGAATGCTCCATAATAATAGGTTTTCCCTACTTGTATTGAAATTTTTAGTGGCGAGTTATACAGTTTCCAACGTGAGAAGTGTTGCCGACGTGTTGAGTGCCGACGCGTGGGAGGTGTTGAGTGCCGACGTATCAGAGGTGTGGAGTGCCGACGTATCGAAGGTGTGGAGTGCCGACATGAGGGATGTGTGGAGTGGCGACGTGCGGGATGTGTGGATTGCCGACGTGGGGGATGTGTGTAGTGCCGACGTGTTGGAGGTGTGGATTGCCCAAGTGTGTTAGGTTTGGAGTGGCGACGTGCGGGATGTGTGGATTGCCGACGTGGGGGATGTGTGTAGTGCTGAAGTGTTGGAGTTGTGGAGTGCCGAAGTGTGTTAGGTTTGGAGTGACGACGTGTTTGTGTGTCTTCATTTTAACTGATTATTAATTGATTTTTAATAAAATTAAATTGTAATGATTTCACATAACTCATTCTTTTCTTTTTCCGTCAGTTAAAACTTTTTTAATTTAATTAATATAGCATAAAGGATGGACAGATTCATAATTGTTAAGTCAAGGTTGTCAAACTTAATTGACTGAATTAGATACATGACAGACGAATTAATCATTGCTAATTCATACTTTAGGTAGGTGTTTGTATGTGTTAATTGTCGGTTTGCAGACGTTTTTTCTTTCATTAAAGAATATTGTATACGTATTCATAGTCTTGCGTAAGTGTTTGGTCTTCATTTCATCTTTGCCGACATATTTCTATGCACCTAAACTCAGGATGACGTATTTGGATGTGATAAGTCAAACTTACCTAGCTATTTGAATTAAGTGAAAGTTTTAAGGATGTGTTTATAATTGGTATCTGGCCGTGCGGTTTAAAACTGACTATTAAAACCTGGTCCAAGTTGTCCTGCATATAAAGTGACGTAGTTGTTTTTAATTAAAGTTATTTGGTTAAGTGTTAGTGTCATATTCATAGTATGTATAATTTTAGTTGATAAAAATTTTATTTTTAGTGTTGTTGTCATATTTGATATTTATTAATTATAAGTATAACTGAATCAAGCGCACCATTAATGAAGTAAGACTAATTTATTAAACAACAGTACACCATTTAAGAAAATTGAAATTATTAAACTCAAAATACATAAAATAATAAAAACATATGTTAAAAACGTTTACACTTTGCCGTCATTTTTTTTCCGATCACCATCTTACATTGGACTTTGTGGATCCGAGTACTTGAATCTGCGTTAAGTTTTCGTCTATTGGGGATGATGTTGTTGATGATGATCCTTTTGGAAATGGACCACCATACATGGTCTTTGCAGTGTTACTCTATTGGTATTGCGATTCTTATATCTTCTCTAGGATATATGAGGGGGTAGATTGTTCAACTGCAACCTTCACTTAAAAAGCCAGGTTAGTCATTCAATTAAATAAGAAATTCATAGCTAGCAACATATATATGTGGCATTTGACTCAAACCATTTGAAGAATGCAAGGACAGACAAAAATTTTCTGGAAACGTAAATTTTAAACAAAAATGTAAAAAATACCTATCAGCTGAAGTAGGAGTATTACGACTAAAAGAACACCCTGGTAGCCGGTTTTTGTTGTGTAATGTGTTTCCTAGCAGCTAGTCAAAAAATTACCAGACGGGATTTCTGGAGTGAAAACTAAATGACATAGAAAACACATTTTACAATCAACCTCGACATATTTCCTGGAGATGACATAAGAACCGCAATACAAACATAATAACACTGCAAAAAATATGTATAGTGAACCATTCACAAAAGGAACATCATCAACAACAACATCTACAAAAGACGTAAACTTTACCCAAACTTGATTTTGCTGATCCATATAATGAGGTTAATATAGAGGTTTGAAAATTCAATTTTGAAAATGATTTTTGAAATCCGAATTTTGAATATAACGTTGGAAGTTGGGAATTGAAATGACCTGACCTTCACGAATTAATAGTTTGATTGACATGATGTTTCACATTTTGATGTAGATGATGGACATAACGTTTCACTTATTTAATTGTTTGTTGCATTTATCACAGAAAAACATTTTTGAATCTGGGTATACTGCTTTATTGCACGTGCAAGCTGTATATCACCAGTCATCATCAAAAATATGTTTGATAGTAGCCAGAACAACAAAATTGTTTTCCTGAAAGATTTTGACAAACTTATGAATATCAAATCTGAAGAATATAGTAATGGTCAAATGTGGGGTAAATAAGTCAAACCTCTTTCGAATCTTTTAATCGT
>Ga0209700_103914_pt1 | contig 27741 bp, 11 predicted proteins | sample SiratroredBW_FD_187528 | JGI IMG/M metagenome (GOLD analysis project Ga0209700, IMG submission 187528) | Root nodule microbial communities of legume samples collected from California, USA - Siratro red BW (SPAdes) (version 2) | ecosystem: Host-associated > Plants > Roots > Nodule | place: USA... | reverse complement strand
CAGAAGATGGAGTTCAGAGGTGGAAATTCGGGACTCCGGGTTAGCTCACAGGTAAAAGAAATTCGAAAAGTTTCAATTTTTGTTTGTGCCCTACTGAACTTGTTTAGGTTCATTCGATTTGCAAGATGATGCCTCAAATGCGAAAGGAGGGTCGTGGACGACGAGTGTGGAGGCGAAGAAAATTGGTATCTTTGCTCCCAATTTCTCTTTCTTACAATTACTGCTTTCCACTGTTGCCTCTTAACTGTTTGTTTAAATTCCCAAGTTGAAACAGGTGAAGATGAAGGGGTTTGCTTGTGTCGTTGTACTTGTCTCCCAGTTTAGAAAGTTTCTTCTATATGTAAAGTCCTAGCTGTGGGAGTATTGTTGTGCAAAGGGTTAGTTAGATGTTTGAATTTATTTAGCCTAAAGGGTTAGTTAGGATATTAGAGTGAGATAAATTTGTATTTTTGGTTATCTTGGCCACCAGCCTCAATTGGAAGAGGTATTGCTTTTAAGTGCAACATGATGAGTCGGGAGACGGGTATTTCCCGCTAAACCTTTACTCACGGTTGTTCATTTGCTATAAAATAAGGATTTTAGTTGAACCATTCTGGACATTTTGTAAGATAGATGGATGAGAGAGTTGAGGTTATCATAGACTGATTTATTGCATTGTAGGATTTGAAAGTAGACTGATTAGAAAAGGGAAATAGCATTAGCAGTCTAGATTTTTATGCATTTCATATGATTGCTTGATGTCAATGCTATGACATTTACATGTATGTTACTATTTTAGAACATAATTGTTTGCAAAAGATAACTGTTTTTGTTCATCTCCTGAGATAAATATGAGCCAATTTAATTTAATTCAATCCATGTCTTTGCTTCTTTGTATCTTGATTTCATTGCACATCTGCCTATATTGTTACATTAGTCTCAACTCTCGATGCATACTCATCTTCTGATCGATCTTGGTGCACATGAAGCTTCTTCAATGATTTTTTAAGTTTGACAGAATGGTAAATATTAGTACTTGTAATTGAGGCGTTTGGAAAAGCCTATTTGGACTTATCTTGTTAGGGGTATTCGTCGGTTGGGTTGGGGTAAGATTTTGGGCAAATCCATTACCCAACCTACTAAAAAGAAGTACCGGATTAGGTTGGGTTTCTGCATTTCTTATGTTAAACTCAATTCAACTCAACCCATTCATGAGCAGGTTCTATTGAATTTGATTGGGTTAACATTTTGAAAAACTTTCTTTTTTTTTTTTTGTTAAAATTTGTAAGTTTCAAGTATCAATCTAATTAAAAATAACACAATGTTTACAAAATTAATTCAAGGCTTCAAGGAAGTCAATAAGTCTATAACAAGTTTCTTCAAACTAATTCAAGACATAAAAAGAAAAACACAACACAATTTGTTTATAACACAAGTATAAGAATGAGTTAGTTTGGGTTGGGTTGAACTCAATCATAAATGAAACTCAACCTAATTTAGTTGGGTTCCAACCCACTAAACATCCCTTTATCGTATGATATAAAGTAATTATGTCACTGTTCAGAAAAGCTTATTTGGACTTATCTTTTGATTGAAGTAATTATGTAAGTGTTTGGGATAACTTACGAAAATAATTTTGGATCTGCTCATACTGTTAATATCTGATAAATATAATTCAACTCTATTTTCTCTGATCACATAATATTCTTTATACGTAAGTAGTACTTATTAAGTGCTTAGCTATAAGCTATTTACCCAACAGGGAATGATAGTGATACACAGCCTTCTCTAATATCATATGTTACTGTTCCGAATGTCTAAGCAAAAGTTCATTTTGTTGCAGATGAAAAAGGATGAGTATATGGAAGCCAAAATGGAGCGCATTCCTTTCATGGAAGAGCAGGTAAGGAAGATTAGGGAACAGGGAAAGCTGTTGACGTTGGACATAGAGAGGTTACTTTTATCGGAAGACAATCGTTTTGAATTTGTGAATGAGATAGCAGCTGAGGCCAATGAATATGTTGAGAACAACAGGGATGAGTATGGAGGTGAGAAGAAAGCCATTCTTCATGTTTTGAGCAACCGAATGAACGATGCTGGAATTTACAGGCCAGAGGCATATTATGAGCCTGATCATTTTAAGCCCGGACCCCATTATTTGAGGGAAGAATTTACTTAAGTGCCATACAACTGTTATGCTGCTATTTTAAACTAGGGACAAGAATTTACATATTTTCTTCACTTAGCTTAAGCTATTTCCTATTAAACTAGCTACTGTTGTTTGTATGTATGCTAATCAGAGCCAGATTCAATCCCAAATAAAATAACATTAAAGGGTATTTTTCTACTCGTTCCAACGAACTTCAAAATGGATTCTAACTAGCATGGCCTGCACCAGGCGAACTGGTATTCTTGAACGAAGAAAAATATTAACTTTATTCTTGATCGGAATTGTTTAGTTTTTGTATGAATTTAAAATTCTTATTACGTAAGTAAAAAATAATATTTGCACATTTCTTTATATTTATAATATATACAAAGCACGAGTTGTAAACTGGATATATTTGTTTTAATATTTTTTATTATTGAGTTCTATCAACTTAGACATTCTTTATCACAAACCTTTACAATTTATCTTTATTTTCTATGATATTTTCAGTTTACATAAATCCTTTGTTATTAAGTGGTATAACCATAACCCTTGTTTCATTTTATGCCATTTAATTTTTTACAATTTTCAAATTGATTGTCATTGTTTGTGATAATTATAATTTTATTCCAATACTATTTCAAATAAATATTCACGTGAATTTAATTTTTTACTCAGATGCAAAAGTCTTGTAAGATTCACACTTTCGTTAATATTTTATTTAATTGTTAGTAAAATTATATACTTTTAAAATAGAAAAATATCTTGTGATTCTTACTATCTCAGGTCTTAATTTTTATATTATGTAACTATAATAAAAAAAATCGAAACATTAGTTTTTGTGTTACGTGAGTAGGGCCAGGACCATTCCGTTCCACGTTCCTGTTTTGCCACGTCAGTTGTGGGTGGGCCCACTTTTAAGGTTGTGAAGAATCTCATCCCATCGTAGAATCCAATCCGTTAAAGCAGTTAGAGGCTTGTATTAACTCTCGCTTATCTATATCTCTCTATCCCAAACTCAACACAAAACACTTTCTTTCTTCTGCTTCCCTCACAGTCCGAATCCTCCATCATGGCCCTGTCAACTCCACACATGCAAAGATTCCTCTTATGCAAGTTCCATGGTCGCTCCACCTCTAAGACCACACAGAAAAACTCCTTCAGCACCACCAGCAGGGGTCGCTGCTGCTCTGCCATAGCCATTGATGCTCCATCGTCTTTGACTGAGCTGCCCGGTGTAAGATGGGGCTCCATAGCCTTGCAGGGTCTTCGTGAAGAGATGGAGGATGACATCATTGTTCGACCCGATGGCCTTCAGGGCTTCTCTTTCGCGGCTGTCTTCGATGGCCATGGAGGCTTTTCTTCTGTCGAGTTCCTCAGGTCTTTCAACACATTGATTTTAACTGTGAGCTGTTGTTTGTATCATGTATGCATGCTTCGATGCACAATTTCATGTCTTGTTGCTTCTTTTGTTTGCTCATTTTATATCCATTGATGGGGTGCTAAGTGATGGTTATTTTCGTTGTACTGGGTGGGATATGATTCCTTCAAAATAATTGAAATGCTGCACAATATAGTTTAATATCATTATTTGCTCAGGATTCTAGTTGATGTTCATAATGAGTGAATTTGGAGAGTGTGAGTGCCAGTTGAATCTAGGAGAAGAAAAGGAGGAAAATTGATGAGAGTCTTCTTTTTTATATATTACTCAACTTACTTTCTACTTTGATGTTACACTTAAATTATTTTTGCTTTACGTAAGACTTAGACTTATACTTATATATTTAATAAAATTTCTAATAACTTACTTTTGTTTCACTTCATCACTTTCATCAATCCTAACATTGGAAAGTTTATCTGCCCTTGCACTCATCGTTCTTTGCACTGTTTGGATATGCGTTTCCTTTTATTATTGATGGAGGCTGGTAAATGAATTGTTGTTCTTTACACAATCTGAACTGTTGATTTGGTGTGCCAAGTGCTAACTACAGGGATGAGCTCTACAAGGAGTGTGTTGAAGCTTTACAAGGTGGATTACTATTAGTGGAGAAAGATTTCAAAGCCATTAAAGGAGCATTGCAGGAGGCATTTCTCAAGGCAGACACGAGGTTATTAAAACAGTAAGGCAATACACTGGTCTCCATGGATAATCTCCATGAAATTTGTCTAGTTAAATAGTTCCCATATGATTCTTGATTTGGTATAACTATATTAGAGGTTTAGACAGTAGTGTTTGATTTTTAAAGGCTTGAAATGAATGGAGAGGAGGATGAATCAGGTGCTACAGCAACTGCCGTTTTCATTGGAGATGATGAGCTTCTAATTTCACACATCGGTGACTCGTCTGCGGTATGTATTATTTATACTATTGTGTCCCCAGATGATAGAAAGAACTTCTTTATACATGTTTCTCTGCACATGAAAGAAATGTACTAGAATTTCAAAATTACATGACTTCTGTTTAAGCTTGTTATATTCTTGTAGGTTCTATGCAGATCTGGAAAAGCAGAAATTCTGACTAGTCCTCACCGTCCATATGGGAGCAACAAAACTTCTCTTGATGAAATTAGAAGAATCAGAGAAGCAGGTGGATGGGTGTGTTTTCCTTGTTCCTTCATCTTTTACATACCCATCATCCCAAGTCAATTTGACAATATTCTATACAATAAAAACCGAAGTTCTGATTTGGAAATTTTGACAACTTAGGATGTGAATTAAGTAGTGTTTTCTGGGGCACATAACCATTCTTTTTTTCTAGTTTCATAATTTATCTTGTGTGGTTTTATGGTTGGAAACCACATGTAGTAGTGTCTTCCAACCATAGCATGACATGTGATAAGAAATTGTCACTTTCGAATTATGTTTTCAAGTGTTCAGTTTCAGACTCAGTTGTAGTTCAGATTTTCTAATTATGATTTTATTGAACAAATTGTTTTCAATTGGTATGGAAGTGGTTTCTTTTTCTTAATTTTTGAAGTTTTTTCACCAGAATGGTGGGAGTCTTGTGCACTTGGTTACCATTCTTTATATGGCTAATGATAACACAGATATATATTGTCTATAGATTAGCAATGGTAGAATTTGTGGAGACATTGCTGTATCTCGTGCATTTGGGGACTTGAGATTCAAAACGAAGAAGAATGAGTACGGTCCTCAATCTCTTCACTATTCTTTCTAGTCTAAAGGAATTTCTCCTAATTTTCTAGAAGTGAACTACCATAGCTAAAGTGTGTCCTAAAGGATATCTACCTTTTACGTGTGAAAAGGATGCTGCAAAAAGGAGTTGAGGAAGGAAAATGGTCAGCAAAGTTCATCTCTCGGTAGGTAATCCTATGTGTCTTAAAGTTCCTTAATTTTCTTCAATGCGGGTTGTGTTACATTAGCATTTAGTAAAAAGAATGGAGATAAGTTGTTTTTCCTTGATTCATATCTAGCTAGAAATCACTACTAGCTCTAGAGATTTGATGTTGTCTGGAGAGATATGGTTAAAATAATATATATAAGTATATACAAACCTATTTTAAGTTGGTTTTTTAGGTTACATTAGGCCTAATTTCAAATCAAAGTTATTCTAACTAGATTTGTTGAATCTATTATGCTAACCGCTATGGAACCTGTCACAAGTATTTAACCTGATGTTCAAGATGTCGAGCCATCAGAGTGAAGAGTGTATTAGAGACCCCAACTAAATTAGAGTATATAAAAATGAGCAAATTTTACTTCAAGTTGGTATTGTAGGATTAAAATAAGTCTAAATTTGCTTTCTAACAACTAGAAAGAGAATTGGTGGTCCTGATTATTTCTGAAATACATAATCAAAATCTGAATGAAGCTACTATTTTTGTTGGCTCCAGCCTGATTCTGCAAAATACAATTTGAGGACATGATATTTTTTGACTGTGTTGCACTGTCACACTCAAATTGACCTTTCTGTAATTTTATAACAAAACAAAACTTTAACGAAAGGATGCCTTCACGACACAGTGTACAGCTCAGCAATGATTTGGTTGTAGCATACCCTGATATTTATCAGGTAGCTCTTGGCTCAGATGCAGAATTTATAGTATTAGCAACCGATGGCTTATGGGATTACATGAGCAGGTCTATTACATGATCCCTTGAATCAGTTGTGACACCTTTCTTTATTTTTTGGTTTGTAAGAAATTACTTCACATTCTCTTACTATTGCAGCTCAGAAGCAGTTTCTTTAGTTAGGGATCAACTACGAAAACATGGAAACATTCAGGTATGCACAATTCTTTATATTTGAAGCCACAACGCTAGTATCAATAAGCCATCCAAGTTGCAGCTATAATATTTTGTTTGCTCTTGTTTCAAATTCAGCTAGCATGTGAATCGCTTGCAGAAGCCGCTTTGGTAAGTTTTAACAAATCTCATGGCAGTTATCACCTTTGAACTTGTTATATTGACACTTCAAAGTTTTTATTAATATAATGATATTCTCTGCAGGACCGACGTACACAGGATAATGTCAGCATTATAATTGCCGATTTGGGGTATGTGTTTTCTCATGCATGTATATATATATATTATGCACTTTGGTGAACAACAGAACTGGGACTATGGGACTAGCAAACAGAAAAATTCACAGTGTAGTTGAGCTTTTTTTTTTCTTCTAAAATACAATTTTACTTTCCCTTTTTTTTAATCCACAATTTTAGCTAGTTAGACATAACATTAGTATCTTACCATCAATGTCTTAATTTAAGGGTAGGGTTAAAGCTGCTGATTCTGAAAAAAGTAGGGGATTAAATGAGTTCAATTAGAAGATCAAAATTGCAGATTAAAGTAGTCTTTCTTTTTCATCATAATAGCCAACAAGGCAGAGTTTAGTAAAGTGTGATCTAAATCATTTAGAAAATTATATTTAAGCTGAAATTGTTGCATAGGTGTTTGTTTATAAATATCATTGACCTAATATAAATAAATTCTTGTTAACCAAATTTGACATTTTACCCCTAATTGATTGTGCTGTGTCTTATTTTGAGTGCTTGCAGGCGGACAGACTGGCAGAATGTGCCACTGGAGCAACAAAATACTATAGTTGAGCTTGTTCAAGCTCTTGCTACCATTGGAATTGTGTCTTTTGCAATCTGGTTTTCATCACAGCTTTCTTTATAGATGCAAAAAATACCACCAGTCATGTACATATAACAAACATATACTTCTGAACTTATTGCCTGTATAATCTTATCTTAATTGTACATGCCTCACATCTTAGAATCTACCTGGTTTAGGGCACCAAGGAATGGTTAAAATAAATGTTTTTTTTTAAGGATTCATCTTATTCTGATTCTAAATTTCAGTTATTGCTTTGCATGGTTTGTCCCTTGTGCAAGTGGATCAACTGCTTCCTCCACCTAAATTTGATAGCACACTTCATTGACTCACTTCTCTTATTTTCTAAACACCTTTGAAACTGGTCCACAATGACCAAGATTATATTGTTAATTACACCATCTGAATGAGGTTTGACTTCTTCAAGTTTATGAACAGTTTAAGCACTTTGGTTGTTTATTAATTAATTACCCAAATAACTTTTACCCAAAAATATTCTCTTGAACATTTGATCGTTTTTTAATGTAAAATAAAGTAATACAAGTATCTGTTTTGACTCTTAAAATTTTCTACAAGGATCCTACAGTATTTCCACTGCATGATCAAAAATCTTATTTACAAAGCTTGGCTACAGCAAGACATATAAAACTATCTAGATTAGATTTTCTTTTGTGTTCTTTAACTTGATCCACTTTGATAGGCTTTCTAATTTCACAACTTTGGATGTTCATACTTACACAATATGACCATGAGCCTCACCTATTCACTAAGCCTGGCTGTAATGCATATAAGAAATCTAGATTTTATATATATATATATATTTTTTTGTGTTAACTGGATCCAATTGGAAGGGTTGTTCTGATTTCACTTTGGATTCTGATTTTTTGAGTAAATTGTTGAAGGAATTGGCATCATTGCTAAGTCCAAATTGAGTATTTGTGGGTTATGAACAAATGGTGGGTTTCAACGTGTTGGGTAAGTAGGACATACTAACTTTTAAACTGACTATTATTTGACCAAAATTAAGGAAGAGAAATAAGTGATGTCATTGTCAATGTTTACCACCAAAAATGCGTGTATGGAGGTGCACAATTAGAAACATCAGGAACCTAACTTTTTTTCCTTGTTTTGGTCTATGAATCAAGTTCTTTTCCAAACGCTATGTCAGCCACAGGAATTGGAAACCCAAACTTAACTTTCTCTGACATTGATGTTTGTCAAATGAGTAAACAAAATGGATCACAATTAACATACTTGCTTGTTTAACCACATATTTTACTAGTTTATTTAATGGCTCTCTCTCGCTATAACATCTAATTAACTAACTCATTTAAGAACTGGTTAATTTAACGTATCTTAAATAATTTCTTACAAACTATCTCTAACATTGTCAAATATTTACATATACATATCATTTCTCAAATCACTATTGAATTCATAAATAATTTTAATTAAAGATATTTCCTTTGTAAAAATAATTAGTGCAAGAGATTATATAAATGGTTTCTTATGAAAGAAGACTAATTATACCTTTTTAATTTGAGTTTTGTAAAAACAAAAAAATCCGAAAGGAATAGTATAGTCGATCGTTCTCTTACATGATTCGTTGAAAATCAAACTGATAATCAAAAGTTGAAAAATAAATTAAAAGATGAAAAAAAATTATTAGAGATTAACTAAAAGCCGGAAGTATCGAAAGTTAATCAATTAATTAGAATTATGGTATATTAATTTGTACTCAAAATATGATAGAAATAGCATGCTTATGTGTGTTTGTATAGAACAATAAAAGAATTTCACCAAAATAATATAATAGGAATTTATTATTAATTTTTTATTAACAATAAAAATTCCAAAAGTGGAATTATAATAAATATATTCAAATAGTTTATCAAAATTAAGGATATTAACTTGAAGGAAATAAGAAGTTTTTTATTTTAAATTAACTGGATAAAAATATGTATTAACTAGATATAACTTTCTAAACAATTTTTAATGACTGAAATTCATTAAAATTAAATAATTTAATACTAGAAAAAGAATGTATTAATCATAATGACGAAGAACTTTTAATGATTGGACCCACATTCCAAACAGATAGGAGTTTGAACATGCTGTTAATATGAACTTTTTTTTCTTTCAGTTGTTAATGTGAGATTCTTAAATTTTATTAGTAAGGGATCTGCAAATGTTTTTCTAAAAGTTTTCTTTTAAATCTTGATGGATAGTTTTAAACAATTGTTTCTATTATTTTCGATTATCCCTTGAATTTGTTCAGTAATTAGGAATATGTTAGTTAACCGCTCTTGTGCATTTGGGATAAGTTTATTTCTAAACTTCTTTTAGGAGAGAAAAACAAAAAGAAAAAATAAAAAACTTATGCATAAATTAATTTGTAGAAACTCTTATATAATTTTATTTTGTGGAGAAATTACATTTTTTCTTCTTATTTTCCTTTTAAAGAAGGACTTATGGAAACTTTATAATTTTATATTGATATTACAAAAGAACTTTATAATTCGAAAGATATATTTTTTAAAGAAGATTATTTCAGAATTTCATATATATTATAAGAAATCTACTTCATCAAGCATTATGATGAAACTCTTTTTTAAATTTAAAACATTTGGGATAAATTAGAGTCATTGTTTCTGATATACCACTAAATGTAATTATAAATTGATGTAAATATAAATTGTTAAAAATAGTAAATGATTACAAGAGTTTAAGTATATAATATGCTTTCTAGAGGGATTGAAGTAACTTTTCAATATTGTGTAAGACAAAAACTGATAGAACTATTGTCTTCTCTAAACTAATTTTATCTTTAATTGCTTACTAAGTAAGACAATTAAGTTTTGATTGAACCAAAGACCTTATCTAATAGTTTTAATTCCAAGAAAAGTAAACAACTTCAATAATGAAAGATGAGAACGGATTTATCAAGGAAGATTATTTACACATTTTGTAATTGCCCATATAACACAATTAATCAATATTAATATTATTATAAGCATGTGTTTCCACGACATACAAATCAAGGAATATGTAACCAAGAAATAGTTCCAATGCTAATAATATTATGTTTTTTATAATACTTTTGTCTTATAACAATTTGATGTGAGCTTTTCTTCACAAGTAATAAAAAAATATTACAAACGCTCAACTCAGTTTCAACTCAGTTTTTAGTAAGTGTAATAAATTTTTGCTTTGTCCTAACAATTCAAAGGAAATCATTTACACAAAGTTAACTAAATCTTCACTTGATTGATGTGAACCTGTCTGTTGGAATTCAAGAATTGACAGGTCTAGGATATGAACTTAAATTTATTAGAATGTAATTTCAAGTAAAATAAGTGATAGAGATAGCAACACCACTTCTATCTATGGAAGAAGATAAGTTGCACAGACGCTACAAGTAAATGAAAAAAACTTTTGATAAGTCTAAGAGTTGGTTCAACCAAAAAAGCAAGCAATTCACTTTCATTAATTTGCAAATGTATCATCCGTCCTTTTTGAATTTTAAAAAATGTTTAAATACACATGTAGGCTGAGTTTGTCTCATTTGAAAGTAAATAAATAAAAATAAAACAAAATAAATTAAAATCCTTATTAGTCATTCTCTTAGTTTTTTAAGCCCATTAGATATGTAATCAGTCTAGTCTCCTCCATATGGTTGTTCTTCAATAATTGGACCTTCAGCAAATGAGTCACCTTGTACTGTAAAACTTCATGGATCTTCCTCTAATCATGGGTCCACCTAAGTCTTGAATTGGATCTGAACTTCATTTTTCATTTCCTGGACTCAGGCTTTCTCATCATAAGTCTTGTGCAATTGAGGTTGGATGTCTACATCATTAGTCAGTCACAACCTATCCAAAAAGACAATTCATGTAATGTTTCTTTCCAGTAGATACCAACATTATCAATCATGTCACTCATATCTTTTTTTAGATGTTTTTATGACATTAAACTTATACATATCGATTTGTCAAACGGATGTCATATTGTTGCTAATCTTAAACTAAAATATTTTTAGTTATAATGTGATTATTCATATAAACTCGTTCACTACTTTCATGACTTTACATAAGAAAGTTATTTTTAATACTTAAACTCCTAAGTATAACCTTGTCACATATCACAACAACATAAATGATCGTCTCCTTACCTCTTCACAATTTGTCTAGAACACATATACTTTATTATATAACACCTTAGTCAATTCATGGAAACACCCAACACTTCCTCTCATCATGAGATATTGTTTGTCTTTTATTTAGAATGTACCCATGAAGTCTAATAAATTCTTGAAATGAAACTTAATTTTAAAAAATTATAACTTTTTTCAATAAGTAATATATCTAAAAAAAACGTTTTCTTTTCAACTTTAAAAAAATTATATATTGAAAAAAATTAGAATGCATTAGTTATGACCTTTCATTAAATAACAAGAGTTTAATTTGCATAACTTTTCTCCAACTTGTGAACATAGCATAAGCAAAAACAATATGACATCACCTAAATTATTCACTTCTACTGTTTGATTTCTCATTCGTAAATATTGATAAGACACTTCCATCTAATGGTTTATAGTGGATACACAAGCACCAAGAGTGAGAAAAGTTTTAATAAACGAGGCAACACTATGGGAGTTGAAAATTAATGTAGATTTGGAATTCCTATAATAGGTGAACCTTTAGAACTTGTCACCGTGTCAACCAATTAAAATTTATGATAGGTTTGACTTTTAAAATTATTATTATTATTATAAAAATTAACTAATTTATTGTATCAATTTGGGATTAGTTGATAGTGTAAAAATTCTTTATATTTTTTTTCTACAACCATTATTGGTTTTTATAAGTAAAATTTGAGTTGCTATTTCACCTTTAAATGTGATATGTTATGTTCCATTATTTCTAAATAAATATTAGCACACTTTTATAATTTTTTTATCGGATGTTCCCGAATATCTTCACAAAATTAAGTGAATCAAATAGAAAATTCGAAAATAGTGATTTAGATTATGAGAATAGATACAAGAGAATGTTACTGTTTGTAGAATGACAAAAGATAAATCTTAGGTTGGAAGCAATGATTAAACAAAAGTCAAAAACTAAATGGACAGAAGAAGGTGACTTAAATTCAAAGTATTCCTATTCATGATTAAGTGGAGAAGCTCAAGGAATGTAATAAAGTGAATTAGAGTTAACGGGACTGGTGTGAAGAATCAAATGGAGGAGATGAAATGTTTTTTCACGAAGATATTTGCATAATCTGGATTAATTGGCTTGAGGACTACAAGTTAACTTTCATATAAGCCAGATAGAGGTATAGGAGTTAATAAGGTAGAATTACAAGTGTTTTCGAATTGTCTGAACTTTAATATAAGCCAGGTAGAGGTATAGGAGTTAATAAGGTAGAATTATAAATGTTTTCGAATTGTCTGAATTAGAGGTAGATGAAGCTTCATTTTAAGTACTTAAGAATGATTATTGGGGGAAATCTTAGAAGGATATCATTTTGGGATCATGTGATCGATAAAGTCTAATCTAGGTTGTCAAGATGGAAGGAAAGACTACTCTCTATGGCTGGTAGAATGTGTTTGATAAAATTTGTGATCACTATACTATCTTTATTCTACTTGTCATTCTTTAAAACTCCTATTACTGTGTGCAATAAAACTAGAAAACTACAAGCTAAATTCCTTTGAGGGTGGGGTCACGAGGGTAAACTAATATCATGGGTCAGTTGGGAGAAGGTATGCAAGCCATTACAAGAAGGAGGATTAGGGATTAAAGATGTAGGTAACTTTAATGTAGCTTTGTTATCTAAATGGAAATGGAGGCTTGGTGGGCCAGAATTGGGGTTATGGAGAGAGGTTCTAGAGCCTCGGTATAGGTCTTAGAGAGAATTGGATATTAATCTGATTAATCACACAATCATAGTGGTGGCATAATCTAGCTAAAGTATGTGGGAAGGGAGCTAAAGATAATTGGTTCGATAGACGAGTCAAATGGGTTTTGGGGGATGGGAAAAAGGTGAAATTTTGGGAGGATATTTGGGTTGGTGATCATTCTCTAAAAGATCAATATCCTAAACTATTCTCTATTTCTGAATGTAAAGAGAGCACAATGGAAGAATTAGGGGTAGAGAAGTAAGAGAACCTTATGCACGTATCTAGATGGAAACTGGTATAGAGAAGAGCTAGGTTTTAATGGGAGAAGAAATTGGAAGAGCAGTTGTTGAATAATATCTTAGTAGTACAGAGAAGGATAGGTTGTGAGGATGAGTGGGTTTGGCTAGGGGAGGAAGAACGACGTTATACAGTTAAGTCTGGGTATATTATCTTGAATAAGGAGGGTATAGTGGAGAGGTCAGAGGTTTTCCAGCAGCTTTGGTCCTTAAAGGTGGTGCCTTCAGTGATGTCCGTTTGGAGAGCTTTGTTGGATAGATTGCCTACTAAGGTTAACCTCTTTAGAAGAGGAGTTCAATTGGAAACATATGTTTACCCGTTGTTGAAGAGGGTGGAGGAGACCGTCCAACATCGTTTTATCAATTGTGTAGTGGTGCAGGAAGTGCGGATGCTTGTGAGAGGTGGACTGGGATAATGTCTGTAAGGCATGAGTCTATTTTCCCTCATTATCATCACTTCCATCTATCAATGTTACCACAAAAGGTAACCAACTATGGAAAGTTTTATGGGTGACTATTGTGACTGAGACATGTGCTCTTAGAAATAAAGTGATTTTTAGAAATGGGGTTGTGGACAGTATGGAGATCTTTAGCCTTGCCCAATTCAGAGGCTAGTATTGGTTAAAACATAGAGTTAAGAAAACTCAATTTACTTATTCTGATTGGATCTTATGCCCTCTACACTGTTTGAAATACTTAACTTAAGTTGTTGTAATGTTCTCACTTGTTCTTCTGGTCTAGATTGAGATGTGGTTGCAAGTAATTTTATAGGTACGGTGAATGGGATCTCTCACGGCGAATTATGACAAGCTTGCATATGATATGTTTAGACTATGTATGAGATAGGGAGATTATAGATTTGTGGACTCGTTATTAGGTGGTTATTTTTTTTATACTTCTATTCGTTGGTATGACCCTTAGGTGAGTTGTGCTGTTTGTAGGTATAGGGTCAGTACCCTTTCTAAGATGTTGTATACAGGTTGAAATATCCCTTAAGTACCTCACATTTGTATATTTATTTATTTTTGATTGTTAAAAAAAATATAATCTTTAACATTTAACGTCATTAGATAATATACAATTTGAAACCACACTTTTACACTTCATTTTCAAAATACTCTAAAAACAATTGCACTTATAAAAATCGTAATGAAACCTTTTTCAATGTAAAAGTATATATGGAAGCAGGTGTGCGCATGTAAGAACAAGCACATATTTTGACTATTTGTTGCTGCAACTAGGTTGATTCTATGAGACGATAACAAAATCCGTCTATTAAGTTCTAGAATCAGACTTATGTTTTCTGTTGTTATGAATAATAGAACTTGCACACATCAGAAACATGATTACTAATTAGAAAACAAAAACTTTATTATAATATTCTTCGTTTAATGGTCCATAGCCATTCATACGCATCTGGTGTACATATATAAAATAAAATATGATACCAATTTATTGCCTCATAACACACACAAGCAGTGGCTCCGATGAAGAAACTCGTTTACATATCTCCTCATACACGACCAAAACATTGAGTAGGAAGAGAGATGACAGTGTAATTTATTTCATTATTAGGTTTCAAGGTGTTCAAGGGCCCTTCCCAGGTTTCTTAGTGTGCCTTGGGTTGGGTCCTGCCTCATCATAATCCAACACAAAATCATGACCAAATAGCTTCCTCCACTTCACCTTCATACCATCCTTCATTCAAAGCCAATACCAGAAAAGAACTTGTTAGTTAGTTTAAACAACATCTAGATACACAACATTTTCAATTTTCACAACTGCAAATCATTGTGGAAACTATGTACCACATTTTAAACTAAAGCAAACATCTATGTTTCCCTCAATGTAGTAGCTTCATTCATATTTCTTGACCATTTAACTAATTAAAACAGGAGGACAAACACACAGTAGGGTGTACCTTTATAGGTAAGCCATGAGTAGGATGCATGCTTTCTCTGAAGCCTTCAGCCAAACCTATTATAAGGAAATAAAAGTTCTGTTATATATGTGTCTAGAAAGAGTTAAATGTTTGTAATTGCATAAAAATATATAGAGAACATGGTCACCTGAAGATAAGGGAACGAGGAGCAAGAGAAGAATCAAAAGGAAATTGTTGATCTTAAGGGCCATGACAAGTATGAAGGTGTGTTAGATTGGAAGTGAGAACATGAAATATACGTGTCTTGGCCGGGAAATGCAAGAAGGAAGACCCCCTTTTAAATTTGGCGAAACGAGAGAGTTGTTTTCATGGTGTACCCCACCCAATAGCAACAGGGTGATGATGAAATGCAATAACTTGTAGGCTTTAATGCACAACACTTAAGTCAACTGTACTATTCTATAGGACTACACATAATTGCGTCAAAGAAAAGATAGTGATTGTTTGCATGTGCACATTGCCAACATTTCCCTGCATGGCTCCAAACCAGCTTCTCCACCTTTTCCCAAGTCAACATACTTATATGTTCCACCAAATGGTATTACATGGGCCATACTTATATTTTTTACCAACATGGTATTACATGGTTCATATATAATCTTATCTCTTCATCACGTTGTTAAAGATTTTATTTGATTTCGAAGTATGTATATAATCGGACTCAAGAATGACGTGTGTTTGTTGACTTAATCCAAAACTAGATCTAAATGTCATATTTCCACCCAACATGTCCCTTAAATAGATTTCAATCTTTCGAAAGATTAACTCTTGACCTTTAGCATAGGAATACGTACGGGGTGATGGCTAGTAGAAAAAACTCTTACGTTGGTTTCAGAATCGATATAGGCAGGACTTTCTATTATGATGAAGTATGATATATATTATATCACTTTGAAAAATAACAGATATAATGTCTCTTTTAATATTTAAAAAAATGTCACGATATTTTTATTTAGATCGATTCCGTTTTAACCCAGATCTTATCTTGTTATAGAACATGTTTTTTTTATTAGGGAATCCAAAAATTACTTATACTTTCTAGTTTCCACTTTCTTTCCCAATATATGATCAGTAAGACGCACCATTGGCAGATAATCGTGTGTGCTTGTCTATTTTCTGATGAATATACTGTTCATATTCTAAGGATTGATTTTACCTAGCTCGATCTCTTAAAATACCGAACATCACATTCAGATGAATTGGGTGGTGAAAGCTGCTAAAACCTAGTCGTATATTTCAATTTTTTCCGTGGTACCTATCACCACTTTGGTGGAATGGTGCTTTTAGTCCTCACGTTTCGGCTTCGTCACTTTTCATATAGTCAATGGATGGAGACAGATATGGAGAGTGGGCTACAGCTAAATTCAAATAGGGAGCAAGAAGAGAGTTGAATGTGGAATTCCCCTTGGTGGGTGCACTAACAAAAAGGAGAAGGAACAACTACCATTACTAGTTTAATCCTACATTAAAGCAAGGAAATTGTTAACTTAATCATCCTTTAGGAGATCATAATATATGTTGGTAATGATTGTTTCAAATGGACTAGTTAAGCTTCCTAAAACTTTTTTCTTCTTTTAGCAAATATGTTATGAAACTTGTAATAACAGAAGACTATTAGGCCTTAAGTAGCAAAACACTTCACATATTTCCACGTGCATATGTACCATCTTATTCCTACGAGTACGTACTATACAAGCAAAAAGGTTCCATTGGAGTCAGAACTTGACAGTGCCCTAAGTACCATCAATAATATTCTTTGCACATATGATGATGAAGATTTTTCCATGCACATGGATATCTTTATTTGCTTGTATCTTTGCCTGCATATCTAACATAATCTTTGCCCATAGACGCAATTGTGTATTCTAGATCTTCGGAATTTCTTATACTAATCACTGGGAAAGGGGAGCATTCTGATTTTGTGGTTTAGCATTGCTCATACCAACAATTGGAATAAAGAATAAACCATGCATTGTTTGTTTGAATTGGCAAAAACCAAAAACAATGATATAAATAATGCAGCTCACACAATCAGGATTCTCTCTCTAAATTGATTTTTGTTTTCTAAAGAGACTTGACTTCATCACAGAATTACAAAAATCTAGTGTTGGCAAATATGCACTGCTCTTAATTGGAATAAACAGCGCAAGGTGCAATTTTTCTGTCTACTATTACGTAAGTTGAACCATTGTTATCCACACAAAGACATTGCATATGTGAGTGTCACTGTTTCTTAAATCTGGAACTAAAGAGTCAAGTAAGAGATTAATGCATTCGGTCACTACAGAGATGCTCAAAGTGGAGATGCTGTTCATTTTGGAAGCTTAGTGTGATTTTCTGTGGGACAAAATTTATATACAGTTGTTTCTAAAATTGTTCTCCCATTAGAATTTGAATTTTATTTTTTTAAAATATATATTTCTTTGAAATCTTCTCAAACTAAGATAGTTTTAGAAATGCATGCACAGTTGTGTTCCTTCTAGTGAGTGGCACTATCTGACATAGTAGTAGTCAGACTCAAAATTGAGATCAGTAATTAGTAATTAGAGATGGAAGATGGATTAAAAAGAAATTAAAATGGAAGGGAGAAACCAAAGTGAGAATAGAGAATCTCATTCACATCCAAAGCACTGCTTTATGAGATATACATTGGTGGCAGTCAGATCAGAAAAGCTTAGAAGCACTTTCTCTGAAGTAATTTAAAAGTAAGAAAGTTAACCATATTTGATCCCGTCTCCACTCAAACTCAAAAATGTTTAGAGAATGGAAAGAACCTAACTTATCATTTTTTTCCTTTGCCAATACATATTCCTATGATGGCTTTTCAAGGGTCTCATAAGACAAAAATACACTTCTTGTTAGTTTAGTTACTCAACTTTATTGAGGTTGGGAATCAAATCCATATCTTGGGAAAGCAAGTATTAAGTTTTGAATGCAATGTTAGTGTTACTGTTTGGGCTTTGAACCTGCATTAACTCTCACAAATAGTGGTACTACATTCTTATGTACTATTAAGAAAACTTCACACCTATTATATGGAGAGGTTATTTTCTTTTTTAGAACAGAAATATTTGTGGCAATATGAATATTTTACTTTTTTTTATTCTTAGAAAAGTTTTATAAATATTCTCATAAATCATTTTAGTCACTGAAAATTTGATTTTTGGGAAGAACGGACTATGAAAAAAATTCTCTTATATCAAATAGTCCCTTATAGAAATGCCCATTTTCACTTTTTATTCTCTCTTAATTTATAAATAACTCGTGTTCAAGCATTAAATAGATTTAAAAAATGAGATTGAAAACTCTATTAGAATTACTCTCATGATAACTTCATTCACCTCCTCTCTCAGTATACTTGTATCATTACAAGTGCTCTCTATTACGAGTTTTGGTAGGAATATTCACGAGTAATATTTAGTAAATGTATACTTAAGTAAAAAAAAAAATTAAATTAATTTGTATTCCTGAATTATATCTGAATTTTTTTAAATAAATTCTTATGCTTTGGAAGGTTACATTTGGTTGTCAAAGTTTAAAATCAATTTTATTTGGGCCTTAAGTATATTTTCATTAAGGTTCTCTTAAATGCAAATTAATATTTAACTAAAAAATTTCACGTAGTTCAACTGTGTGGTTCGTAGTTTAATTATTTGATAGATCCTTAAAATATTTAAAAAAAAAATTAAATTAGGTTCGTGCATCTAAAAAGCTTACGAAAATCTAGCTTTTTTTATCAATAAAAAAAAAAAAAAAAAAAAAAAACGTAAACAGGGGTGTTCACCTTATGTAAAGAAATGAATGGAAACATTATTGAATCCCTAAAAAGTTTTACAAGTCTTTGTCTGAAAGAACATATCCAACTAGACAAATTTCAAGTGAACAGTAAAACAAATAAAAATATAATTAGGAACTACCTGAATCATGTATCATTTTTTTAAGTTTCTATTAATAAAATATTACACAATAAACAATAAAAACAACATCAATATATTCTAACATCTATAATATACAAAATAAATATTTTATTTAGAATTAGGATTTATATGATAAATTCTAACCTAATAAATATATAATGGGTGTTGCAAATGTTTTCGTTCAACAATAACTTTTTCCATAACTCTATCAATATATTTATTCTAATTTACATGGAAAGAAAGACCTATATAAAGGAATAATAGTAATTATTGTTATTATTATTATTATTATTAAATAGGATCTAGATAGATAGACATATATTGTGTGTGGTTTCTGTTGGCATATGTTGCAATTGTCTAAATAAATTAATTATAAAAAAAATTAAACTGGGAAAAAGTTATTTTTGCTTCACTATTCATAAATTATTTCTATCTTATAATTTTTTAATAAAATATTATATTATAATAATTTTTTTCAGATATAAAGTGAATGTAAAATAGAAAAGGAATTGCCAACTTGTAATGACTCCTTAAACTATTCGAACACAGAAATATTCATTCCATCCCGTTCATGTACGAAGACGAGATATGGAATGTAATAATGACTTACAACTATTTTCTTCTCCTTCAGTGTTATTACACGAACTAAAACAATATTATTAAAATGAACCTTATTTTTAGCAAAACAAAAAATCTATCAGAAGTATTATTTGCTATGAAATTTAATGTTTTGTCATTCCTGTTCTTAAAATATATTTTAATAATTTAAAAAAAAAACATATAAATTATTCTTATCGAAAATAAACTAGAATAATATTATGAGATGGAGCAGTAGATTTTGATAAAGTTAAAGTTTGACCAAGTTATATATCCTTTGATAATAGTTGTATAATCTGGTTGATGAAATATCGAGAAGAGATTCACAACAAAAGATTCTCTTGATGTTCAAGTCAGTAAGAATATAAATAAATAAATAAATAAGATTTGTACCTACTTCACCTGTCAGACCAAATTCATTCTAACCAACTTTAGGTAACTGATAACACTATAAAACCTCTGTTATCCAATATACAAACCTGTTATTTAATGCTCATAATTGACACTTAAATATCGATCACTTACCTAGTCAATTTTATACTATAAATTCACCCGTTTACTTCACTATTAAGCAGTTATTCTCTCTTATTGTGATCTTATTGACTTGAGCTTAGAGAATCTTCTACAGGTAAACTTTCCTCGTTCAATTGACCGCAACTTGTTCTCGAAAGGTCATGTCTCACTCACCTCGGAAGGTTCAGTACAACTCGGGTAAGAACATTTAGCACCCACCGTGGGGCTCCGGTAAAACTTTTCCTACCCCATCGTAAGAGCAGAGCAACAACAGATAGCCATGGATCCAGCAACTCTGGAAAGGCTTCCGAGGATGTGAAAGAGGCTAACTTGTTGATGTTCCACCCTCGTGGTGACACCTAGCAACCTCAGCAAGCTCCTAACAAGCCGAGTGGATAAGTTCACATTGTTGTGGAGGATTTGCTGGGGGAGGATGCTCATACTTAGCCTGAAAAAGGCACTATAGAAGCGTCAACTCCATCCACTTCGCCCCATCCCGCTCACAGCTAACCATTTCATTCTCTGACGAGGACTTCTTTATGCTCGACACTGATCAAGATGATCTTATGGTTGGATACATCCCTTGGATTAGAGATTTGATAAAGCAATCCTATGAAGCTTTGGAAGATTTGATAAAGATTTTCTTTGGAACTTTGGTTGGGGTAGTGTAGAGTGTCTTAAGTTGTTGTTTGCATTTGTTTTATATCATTCTATCATTTGTATGCAAGGAACTCCAATTTACTCAAGTGAAAAATCATTTTCGAAGCTTGCTTTGTGAAAAATTTTACTGTAAAACAAAAACAACCAATTGTTTTTGAAAAATAGTTAATTGTTTTTGTGCTGGAGTAAACAAACCGATTGATTTTACTTAGTGGAGGTTTCACTATAAAACCATGCGGGCTACAGGTTTTCATTAATGAAATATATTTTTCTGAGTTTTAACATTCACTGGAGAGTTCTTTGGAGAGAAATCTTCAAGAATTGAGAGGCTGATCAAGATTGGATCAAGATCATCCTTTGGTGTATTTTTGCGCATTTGATTGGGAAGAGCATTCTACAGCTGGTTCTCACAACAAATAAGTCTTTCTTGCTGTTTTGAGATTAGTTTGCTACTGTTTGGTGCTCTTAACTGGTTACAATTCGAATTTCATTGATTCTAGTGTTGTTTTATACTTGTATAGGGTGTTTAAATGTAATTAGTGTTGTAATTCATTGTAATTTCGCTTTGGGTGTAAGTTTGCATTGTACATTACAGTAGGTTTTGTATTTTGTAGTAGGGTTCTGCATCTTATGTGATAGGGTTCTGCATAAGGGTTAGATCAATCTTATAGGGTTCAAGATTGAGTCTTTGTTGTGTACTTGATTGTAAACTTTGTGTTTTTAGTGAAATCTTTGCAAGGTTTTGCAAAGGACTGAATGTAGCTTTTGAGGAAAAGTGAATTGGTATAAAATTCCTTGTGTACTCTCTTTTATTTTTTTGCCTTTTGATTCGCATGCCTATTTCACTCCAAATTCATTTTTCTGTTCTAAATAGCTAACTAAATTGAAAAATAGTTGATTTTTTTTTTTTTTGGATAACACTTGAAACTTGATTTTGGCATAAAAAATAGTTAACTGAAGTTGGATTTTAATCAACAGCTTTCCTGGAACATTTGTGTAAGTGATGTTTACATGTTTCTTGGTTAATAACTCTATTTTAACAATCAAATCAATTAGTATTAATCCAAGAACAATGGAATGATTCTCTATTTTGTTATTCACTGTTCAAGAACTGCTCAACCACTTTGCTGACAAACTTTAACTAACTATTTTTCAAATTTAGCTTACTATTTTTTCTGGACAGAAAACTTTTGTACAACTTTTTAGATCTTTCTTCATACAAAACATTTTTTGGAAAAAGTTTGCAAGTTTAATTACCGCTATATCTTGAAAATTGCTTCTGTTAAATATTTTAATTGATTAAAATCATATTTTAGCTTATTAATTTTCTGCCAAAACAATTGAAATTTTTCTAAGTGCTGCTATGTGAATTTTAATCAATTGATTTGCAAATTCAACCTAGTGTTTTTCTGTTTGCACACTGCAACAAAATTTCGACTGACTATTTTGACATTTTAGCTAGATATGTTATAGGGCGCCTATTCATTTTTAGCTTGTTGTTTTGTGTTTTTAATTGGTTGTTTTGTGTATACTTTGATTGGTGAACATTGATCAATAAAAATTCTTATTCTTTACAAATTGTTTGGTAAAAGGGATTAACAATTCAATTCACCCCCGCCCCCTCCTGAACTTCAACCCACATATTTTTCAACATTTATGTTCATTACTGCCACCATAGAAAATTGGAGAGTTCACAAGGTTCTGATTTATCATTAGAGCTCAGTCGACATCCTATTCTAGTTCACCTTCCTAAACCTGAAACTTTCGTCAACGTGCATCCAACCTTATCCTAAGCCATCGCTGGGATTCGCCGGTAATCATTCCACACTAGAGGCTATGTTGACCTGTTGACAACATTTGACACGAGCAAGTGATATAGGACTTTGACATTTTAGTATATTATGGTGGAAGCACAAAACTGCTTATAATGTAATCATTGGAGAAAGATTGTTGAAAAAACTCGGGGTTGTCGTCTCCACGCCACACATGCCCATGAAATTCCTGACTGAGGATGGAACGATCATAACAGTGAAGGCTAATCTCAAGGAAGCTCAATTGTGTTACTGATAAAGGCCATATTTCAGTGCTTTCAAACTGTAAATTCTAGATAAATTAATACCCTTGGTGTTGAGAGCAAGCATTTAATGTATATATTTTGACTAGTAATTAATGAAAAGTGCATTATGACTCCAGATTGATAAGGAGAAGGATTTCAAGAAGAATTGAGAAGAACCAGAGAAGATGAGCTGGAAAAGAAAGACAATACAGTGGTTAAAGAAATACAAAAGAGAAGAGCATACTGTTAGTGATAAATTGCTTAAGCGTCAAATTCAGATTGAGCTAGAAGTCACTAAAGTCTGAAATGGCACGAAAACCTAAAATTGGCAGGAGGTATATTTTTGAATAGATGCCTCGCACCAAAAGCACTGCTGGGAGAAAGAGGAAGCTGACAAGGTACAGTAGGGCCCCAATAGTGGACAATGCCTTTGAGATTGAGTCATCCGACGATAATAGTGGTCAATCAGCACCGCGACTGTTGAACCCCTACAAGGAGCGACGCTTTATGGAACTTAAACAATGGAGTTTCATTCCCGAGAAAAGAGTGGAACTAGGAGCAGGAGAGTTCAACATTTTTCTGATGGGCGTTGTGCGCAGGAACTGGCGCAAGCTTGCTGAACCCATGAAGAAGTATGATTCAGAACTGGTGTATGAATTTTACGCAAACGTGTGGGGGGAAAGACAAAGCGAAGGGATGAACACAAGACCAGGGTTAGAGGCAAATGGGTTTACTATCATCCACGGGCCATTGATGAGTTTTTAGGCAACCCGTTCCCTGATCAAGACGAGCTATGCACCTATCAGAGGATGAAGTCCACCTCTCATGGGTTTGACCCAACCACTGTGGCATATACATTGTGCATTCCTGACCACACATTTCAAAGAGGCCCTGGAGGACAACCGAAGAGAATCCGAAGGAAAGATATGCGTACTTTGGCCCAGATTTGGCTAACATTCATGTTAGCCAACATTGCTCCCAGTGGTCATGTTTCTGATCTTAGTATGCTACGTTGTAATTTGCTCTTTGCCTTGATTCAGGATGAGATATATGTGAATGTTGCCAAGATTATTTCTGATGAGATTCAGAAATTTGTGGACATGGAAGTAAACCAAGAAAGAGGAAAAAGACGTGGTGCTCTTGGGTTTCCAGCATTAATCACAGCTTTGTGTGCAGCTCAAGGAATTATACCAAACACTAATGCAAAGATTCGCCCTCCCATCAACAAAGGCTATATTGAGAAGTATTGTGTCAATCGTGAAGAACACCCTGATGCTGTTCAGAGGCCACCTCCAGCACCTGCAGCTCCTCCTTCCCCCAGAATGAAGGAGATGGAAGCCCGCCTTATGAAAAAATTTAGGCATATTTAGAAGCAAAACACTTCCCTGAACAGGGCAATTCTGCATATTTTCCAAGGCCTTTTTAATAATATCCCTGTAGGTGATCCTAATCATGGATGCACCCTGAACATTTTGCTGATTTTCTCAATTGGCCTGGGGACAGGCATCGTTTTGCAGGGGGGACAGGAACAATGAGCAAGGAGAAGCTGAGGACCCTGGTGTTGGTCCATCTGCAAGAAATGCTGAAGACATGGGTCCTGAGCCAGATCCTTTGAATGAAGAATGGGAGACAGCAGAGGATGAGGATGACAACTTCTCAAACGTGGATATGTTTTTTTGGGATGATTGACCAGAACCAGCTACGGGAAGCCCCACCATATTATGACTTAGTTCTGTTTTGAATATGGATAACTATCTTAACTGCTTTTCTTTTCTTTTTTGTTATGATTTGGATAACTGTTGACTTATTCTACTGCTTGATGACTTGGATGACTGTTAATCTAACTGTTTGTGAATTTGGGATGACTGTAAGTATCTGATGAATGGCTGAACCTGTGAAATATGCACTGAATGTGCATAAATGTGCATAACTATGCATACTCTGTTTTGAATATGGATGGGGATGTTTTGAATGCAGTTAAGCTAAGTTTGTGGCTCAATATGTGATATTTTTTATGAAAAGTGTTATACTCTGTTTTGCCAAGATTGTTTTGTGGAACCAACAGGATTTGAATGAGATAATTTAGAGGATGCAGATTGAGATCTCACATGCATGTTATTTTGTGGACTGATTTAATTTGAATAGAAAATTGCGAAAAATTGAGTAGATGAATAATGGATACCGAATTGGCAGGATAGGAGAGGTTGAGAGTGAAAAACTATAGAGAGCTTGAGAAGTTTGCATGATGATTATCTGCCATGGTTGCTCGATTTTTTTTATGTGTTGTTACTGATTGTGTGATGATTGAAAATGACTGTCAACACCCAATTTCGTCCGGACAAGTAATTATTTCAGATTATAAAACAATACAAAAATTAAAATAAAAGGGTGTGTTATCTAGTTTTATTATATTATTGTCATTTAAATAATAAAAAAAAGATAGACTTTGGTCCCATTATATTCAATGAAATAAGTTTTAAAATAAAATTCATAAAAAAAAAGAAATAGTAAGAATAGTAATTTAAAAATATATTGAATTCTTCCATTAAAAGAAAACTAAAAATGTGGTAATTAAAATATAATAATTAAAAAATATTAATAATTAAAAAACGAAAATAACAAATAATAAATAATAATTATTAAATAATTAAGGATTAAATAATAAAAACAAACTAAAAATAAATATATATTAAAAAAGGAGATTAAATAATAAAAAAAATAAGAAAAGGAAACTGCTTTCAAAGTGCTTACTTGATTTGCACGTTCAAGATAACAAATTAATAAATAATCAAAAAAATAATAAAAAGAATGAGTCAATGGTAGTAGACTCCCATGTTCTCACTTCTTAACTCCACGTATTGCTTTTAAAAAAATAATAATAAATAAATATTTTAAATAACAATTTTTAAACCACTCAGATAACAACCAACCCATGTTCTCCACTTAAATAAAATAAATTAATAATAAAAAATAGATTTTTACCGTTGAAAAGTGTTTTAAGTCTCATTATTGGGTAGATTCAACTTTAATATTAATTTTAATTAAAAATAAAAAAATAATAAATATGAATGAGTCAAAGAGTAGTAACTTCTCTTAACCTTTCTAAAACTGAACTACTGATTTTTTAAAAAAAGAGATATCAATTAAAAAAAATGAAAAAAGAAGAAATATATTGGTCAAGAGGGATGATTTTGAGAAAAACACAGAAAGAAAGAGAGAAAAGGAGAAAACATTGAGAAGAGCAGAAAAAAAGAAAGAAGAATCTACTGAAAAGGGAAAGAGAGCACGAAGGTATGTTTTTCTTTTACAAAAGCTTGTTTTTATTTTTATATTTGGTATCATGCGTTTCAAAACTTTACTGTACCCACTTCACAAAAATAAAATTACTACATGCATAGCCTCCTGCACTTCGTCCCCACCTCCATGTCGTAACACAACCACCATTACTGCATGCATCCAACCATCACCGCATTCATTCTCTCATCAACATACCTCTTCCACTAAACAACATACCTTTCTAAACAATTTTTTCCTTAAACTCATTAAAATCCACTTTTTAAATCAAAACAAAAGAAATCGGCCATCATCCTAGACCTCTAATCACCGCTTCTTCATATACCTATCCCAAAGTTTTGAACTTTATACCGTAGGATAAAAAATTAGCCACCACCCATTCGCAAAAGATCCAAACCAAATCCAACACCTCCCACAACCATTACGAAACCATCATGAAACAATTACTACATTGCCAACCTCCAAACTTTCAACCTGCAGCATGTACTACCGCACCAAGTTACCACAAATTAATCAATGCACATTCATATCCACCACCACAAGCATGTTTCATATAAAACTTCCATGCCTTCTTCACCATGTCAACAGCAGCAAACAATCATCCCCTTCGCTGCCACAAATCCACTCCAAATCCGAACCACCTTCACTACCCTTCACCACGAGCTCCTTCCACTTCCAATGCCATCAACACATCCCATGCTTTTACTAAAAAAAAAAGACGCTGCCAAACGAACTCATCCTCAACATTCAATGCACCCAAACTGCACCATTAAAGCCTTGGCCGCCAGCCACCGTCTACTCCAAACACCTCGTTCATTTGCGCCACCCAAGACCGCCACCAACCTCACTCCAAACGTCCCAAAACCGCCATGAAAATGGCGTTAAAGCGTCTTCCGAATGCCCCTAGCATCACTAGCGACGCCGCCGCCGCCGTCGGTGGCCGCCACCGCCGTCGTCGCTCCCTTGGTGGCTACCGCCTAAGCAAGCCACCTCGACCCTCGCCAACCATGGCTGCCGCCGCCTCCATCATCCCCACTGTGCCATCCAAAACCCTAGAATTCTAGTTAGTAGGGGTGCTGCACACACCCCCTGTATTCGTTTCCTGCACCCTTTATTTTTCCAAATTACCAAAATACCCCTGGCTTTAGGTTCAATTGCAATTAGTGGAAGTGTTTCCTGCACCCCCATTTATTAAGTTCTGCACCCACGATTTTACAATTCCTGAAATGCCCCTGGTTACTGGTTGGGCTTCTGACTAGTGGAGCTGTTCTTTACACCCCACTGGTTTGAGTCTGCACCTGTGCTCATACACAATTACTAAAATGCCCCTGGTTACTGATTGGGTTTTTGACTAGTA
>Ga0209700_103912_pt1 | contig 27752 bp, 12 predicted proteins | sample SiratroredBW_FD_187528 | JGI IMG/M metagenome (GOLD analysis project Ga0209700, IMG submission 187528) | Root nodule microbial communities of legume samples collected from California, USA - Siratro red BW (SPAdes) (version 2) | ecosystem: Host-associated > Plants > Roots > Nodule | place: USA... | reverse complement strand
ATATATAAACATTCATGATACTAATTTTATAGTATTAAAATAAATAAGTTCATAAATACATCCACAATATCATAATAAATAAATAACTAAAAGAGAGATTCGAATGTAGGTGTTATCAGTAACCTGATATAACCTGATAACACCTATAACCATTAAATTAGAGAAATTTTTGAAATATTATATTATTATTTTTATTATAAAAATGTGATTATTATTATTACAATTACAATAATTATTATAATTTATATTATAATAAATAATTGGTATTATATTATTTTTACTACAATATTATAATTATTATTATTATTAATGATAATATTATTCTTGTTATGATTATTGTTGTTAGTATTATTATCATTATTATTATTGTCAGCATTAATATTATAATTATTATTCATATTTTTGTTGTTTTTATTATTGTTATTACTAATGGATTAAATTTGTCAATAAAAATGAATTTATCGAGGAATAATTTGATAGTTAATTTTTTTATTGGTAAATTCACTATCGATGAACTTGATCAACCAGTAAAAAAATTCATCATCAAATTTTTGTCATTAAAATTCATCGATAATGACATTTTACGGACTCAAATCTGTCGATAATTCTAGTTTTTCTTTTATAATCATTTAAACTTGCTTGAACTATGTTAACATTTTTATCATCACCTTCAACTTAAGTTTGTTCAACCTTAACATTATCTCGTTCTTAAGTTATTCATTCATCATCAGACTCGATGTCATCGAAGGGGAGAACAACAAATTTTTTTAATTTATTTATTTTTCGATTTCAAATTATACATCACATAAACCAAGTCATTCGTTTTTTTTACTAATGCAAAAGATTCCTTATTTTTGTATAAACCTATGATCACTACAAAAGAACTAAAATCACCGACGAGAAAAATTCATCGGAAACACCTAAAATTCGTAGTATTTATTGATGGATTTTTGAGAGAAATAAAATTCGTCGGTAAATTGATTGTATGTAAATTTATTGATGGATTTTTTTTAAGTCTGTCAATTATAAACGGATTTATCCGTCGATAAATTGACAAATATTAATTTTATTATAAAAATTAATATCTGTAATTAACTACAAATGATATATGTCAATAAAAATCATCAGTAATGATATTTTACGACGAATAAAGTTCGGTCGATAAGGTTCTGTCGATAATTTAATTTTTTCTTGTAGTGGATTAGATATGAAAGTTTAGTAAACATATAAATCAAATCAAAAACTTAAAAATCTTAAATAAATTCATAAACTTGAATTATCATTTCAAATGAACTCTAATTATGCTCACACCCTTAAGAGTTATAAGTCAAACTACAACTCAAATCACAAACTTCTATAATTTTGGAGTCTCATCCCTAAACATCTCCCACCATTCTCCATGGAACACAACTTTCCTACAATCATTTGCATTTTTCATAAAAAAAAAAAAAAAAATCTTTTAGCATAGTGAAAGTTAACAAGTTACAATTTTTTTTTTTCCTTTCTGCAACATCATTAAGCAATCTTTTCACGCATATATATAACCTCTCTTTCACCTCAAGATCATTATTTTTAAAAGTTAGTTCATAGCGCAAGTGAGGCTTTAGGTAATAGAAAGTTGCATGCAAAGGCCTATGAAGTTGATTATCTCACCTCTGATCAATGATTTTTCAAATAGGTTCATAACTATGAAAGTATCAATTATGCTATATTAGATATAATTCCACAAATAAGTAATGTTAAATTTAAAATGAAAGAAAGATTAGAGATGTTATCTTCTCTTAATATTATTAAAATTGAATTTAATCTTCTCTTATACACAAGCAATTTCCTCATGTATCAATCCTATTACAAATTTTTGCATCTAAATCCACCAATCCAAGGACTACCATAAGAGGAGTAACAACTTTTAAGCATGTAAATACATTATTCAAAAACTGATTATCAAATACCACATTTTCTCCCTTGTGAAGTTCCAAACTTGCTTGTTTTCCACTTTTCAAAAATAAACATGTTCATCACTGATACTTTCATTTCATAAAGACAAGTTAGAGTCAAGTAAGTTGTGGCAAAAGTCATTCTAAACCTTATTAAGTCTCTTCCCTTCGTAAATTTCTTCAACATGCTAATTAGCATTGTTATACATAAATGTAGGTAGTGATCCTTCTTCCCTTCTTGATGGTTACTTCGTCAACATTCAAATGTTTCTCGACATCTTCAAAGATTTAATACAATAGGCACCACATGGAGTTTAATACAATTGCTCTCATTTTTTGCATCAATAATTCTTTAATTATCTTGAAATTTTCAGCATTATTAACAACTACCTGCACTAGATTTTTCTGTGTAACAGCTTCTATAGCATTATCCAATATTTTAAATACTTTATTAGTAGTTTTTAAAATGTCTAATGTATCCAATGAATAAAGAAACACAGTTCTTTTAAGATTTTTTACCAAAAACTTACAAATTGAATGTCTTTTATTACATGTCGACCCGTCAGACATAATTGTGCAACTTTTTTTCTTCCACTCATCCCTGTACCTCTTAAAGGAGTATATCAGCTTTTTCCACTATTTGTTTTAAAGCTTCTCTCTAATATCATGATATGATTGAGGTTTATAGCCAACATCATATCTCCTGATCGTGTCACATATTTTTGCAAAAGCTGGATTTCTAATAACATAGAATGGAATGACACTTGTGTAGAAAATTTAAGCAACTTGAACATCAACTTTTCTATATCACGTTTTATAATTGGTTTAGAGTAGCTTAAACATCATCATTAAACTTAATTTTAAATATCTTGTTACTACTAAAACTTTATTCACTCTTTTCACCACCATCAATTTGTTCAATATTATTCAACATTCTTCTCTTCATAAAGGCTTTCTTGGCATGTAAGACAACTTTCATCATTAAAACTTCAGTTTCATTTGGTAGTAAAAGACTAGGCTTAGAATAATGTCTAGTACCAACAAAACGATGTTTGAATTTGAAAATCTTTACATTAAATGTCTTTGAAGAGTAATTACAACTCACTTGTTTTCCATTACCTAAAACGTCTATGTCATGTTTTCATCCAATATCTATTTTATTTCTCACAACATTTTTGTTTTTAGGTGGAAGTGAAGATATACCAACATTGTCATCAGGACAATTTGAACCACTTTCTGACATCTTAAAACTTATCCGGTTGCTTACACGGTTACAAAATTGCAGTTGCAATTTCAATTTCATTTTGTTTCAGTCACTATAAATAAAAAAAAAACACAATTAAAAATAAATTTACTTTAAAAAAAGAAACCTATTGGTAACAAAAGCATTGTGTGAAACACAACCAAAGAAGGACCTCCAGTAAAACACAATTAGAGAAGGACCTCCAACAAAATACAACCAAAGAACAAAAGCATTATGCGAGGAAACGCAACGACAACAAGATAACACGAAGCAAGACGAATCGAGATGACGAGGTAAATCGAGACAACAAGAGACGAACTAAGACTGGGAGATTCACGATAACATCACAACCACAAGAGACACTTAGCAAAACACGAAATCAAACGTAGCAAATCCAATCTAGATATGAAATGAGAACCCTAATTGAAGATACTAAGTGAAACAATCCATGTCTGGGTCGTTTTAGATTTTTCTTCCACACTTATTCAATTAAGCCTCTAACTAATGATTTTGTACTGAGTCAACCTAATTTGTTTGAGTTTGATTCGGGTCTAAAAATAAGTTTATACACAAGTTCACTCGTAACCTAATAATAAACTTGAAAACTCAAAAGTTTACAGCCTAATCCTAGACTTTAGACTTTGATAATAATGATGATAACTACTTAAAAAATATATAATTTTTCTTTATATTTTAATTATTCAAAAAAATGGCGTATAAATTTATATTTGTATTTTTACATTTCTAATTATAATAAAAGTTCTCAACTAATATTGTTTTAGTGTAACTTGATACAAAACAGTAAGAGAAATATTTAAGTTAAACACAATCTATGTTGAAATTGATTGGTTTTTACCTCTTTATCCAGCTCATAGAAGGTGTTGCATAGGATCCAATCAGCTTTGTCAATAGTGGAGAACTGGGAAACTACAAAATCAAGAAAAGCCAAATCTTCATCAAAGAAGAAAGAAGGCATGTCCTGAAGATAAAGTTTAGGCAAGGCAGGAAGGGAAATCTCATCCTGTGTGATTGGAGCTTGCAACTTCCCCAAGTGAACATGATAGTATATACTATTCACAGTCATGTTTTGAGTGAGATAAGCTGCTCCAACTATCCCAAATCTCTTGGCAACATCTAGTGCCCATGGGAAGAATGCATCATAGACAACACAATCAACATGGTCATCTCTTGATCTACCAAGTTTCTCAAGAAGCTCAGAAAAGGTGAGTGGCCCAACTTGCCAAAAGCGTTCGAAATAGGCTTTGAAGCTCCCAGCCTCACTTACCCCCCCTTTGTCAAACCCATCAGAGATGGTTTCAAGGGCAATAGAAGGAGGTAGGGTTTGCAATTTATTGTAGAAGGAACGAGTTGTAACAAGAGTTATTCTCACCCCTTGCCGTTCCAATAGTTTGGAGAATTGAAGCATGGGATTGATGTGACCTTGAGCTGGATATGGCAATACCAAACAGTGTGTTCCCCTAGCCATGTTTTTCTTCTCCATTTTTTGAGATGAATCTCAACTTCTTCTTCAGTCACTGCTTGCGATCTTGAAGAGTTGAGACCTTGAAAAGCAAGCGTTAGAGAGCTTATAGAAGAACAGAGTTGGACGGCACATAAAGCACGTGCTGAACTTGGAATACCTGAATTCCTTATCTTTTAGTTTGTAAATATGCTCCATTTGAATGTTGTAGAGGAGACTATTTTTGTACCGTCTTTTCTTCTCGTGTATAGTTACTAAATTAGTAAATAAGATTCTACAATTCTCTTTTTACATTTAAAATTTTAATTATTTAACTTATAAATAATATTTTTTGTAAATAAAATATATCACTTTAATTATTACATAATATTCTTATATATATCAAACAATCTCTTAGCTTAATAAAGAACTTCCACCTTCCCTGACAGATCTTAGAGCTAAATTCTTGTGAATGGCACTCATATTTATCTCTTTGTTTCTTTCCACTTTCTCTTTTGTTTGCTTTAGAGCGTACCACTTTTCATTTTCATTCCAAATTTCCAAACTTGACCAAGTTTATGAAGAAGCTGAGCAAATGTTTCTAGCCCTACTTGCCAAAACCTATCTAAAGTATGGAGTCACATAAACAAAATGGTATTTAAGGGTGAGGTTGTAGATACTGATGAAATCTTTAGTCTAGCTTAATTAAGGACTAGCTGTGGGCTAAGTATAAGATGAAGAAAACCTCCTTTTTTTTTTGGATTGGATTTTATCCCCGGTGTTGTGTCTTCAATCTTTGGCATAGTAACTTTGAGGTATGTTGGATGACCCCCCTTTCCTATTATGTAAGTGAATGTATTTGTGTCTAATTTTGTGTTGTCATCTTTCTAGTTTTTTAATTGTTCTCTTCCAGATGCCCTATAGTCCTGGTTTTCTGTTCTGTTGTGTAAAGTGCCTTTTTGTTTGGGTTTTTGTTTTGGTAGTTAGGGCACTTTTTCTGGGATTGGGTGTTTTGTACAAGGATTGGAACATCTCTTGAGTGTTTCCTGCTATTTTATTCATTTTTTGCTGTTAAAAAAAAAAACAGTGTGCTCTTTCTAAAGAGGCTTTTTTCCTCATTTTAATGTATTTTTTCATAATAATGTTTAAAATTGGCAAAAAAATATTTATTTGCTAAAATAGGCAAATTTTTCCAATTAAATAGGATTTCACATTAATAATTAAATAATGGTTATACAAGAATGAAATGAGTTTACTGACAAACCAGATTTTAATTCATGTCTTTAATTAAAATTGTCAGCATGTTACTTGTATTTAACCGGTCTAAAATCATGTCTTAATTTAAGGATTTTTTAATATAAAATCTCATCTAAGTGACACAATTTATCCATTTTAGTCAATAAATATTTTTTTACTCATTTTAAGCATTATTATGAAAAAATGAACAAAAATAAAAAAAAAAAAAAAAAAACCCTCTTAGAGATGGTTTTCCCATATGCTTTACACATTGGAGGGTTGTGAGTGAGTTGGAGCCTTGAATCACAAAGGACAGGTTTATTTACCCAGTGATGGAGACAAGAAAAAGAAGCCAATGAACATCAATCAAACATAAGTGTCGCTACCTTGCTAATGTACGTTTCTTTTTTTCCTAAGTTGCATTATTTATATTTCTTGTGACAAGTCTTTGAAAAGTATTAGTATAAAATGTGACATCTTTCTCAACAATTATGCTCTCTTCAGGTTGTATATTAAACAGAAAAAGAAATAATAAAAAAAAAATACATGAGACCTAGTAAAAAATCATGTTTAAAAATACTTGTACTTCGATAGTCCAAATCAGTTTTTAAAGAAAATTTTATCAATACAAGAAGATAAAGTATGGAATCATCTAAAATCTTACTTAGATTCCTCTTTTAAATATTCAAGACAATCAGCAAGTGTATTTCTTTATCTAAAAATGTAAGAAACATGAAAATTTAAATTAAAACAAAAAAAAAAAAACAGTTTCATATAACTCGCACCAAAATACAATAAAGAAATTTGTAAAAGCTTACCCCACCATTAAAGAATTATTCTGAATCTGTAAAGATAATCAACCTTAAATAGTAACCAATTCAATTTATATTTAGTTTTAATATCATCTACTTGTTGGCTGCATTTCAAGAGGAATTAGGTATTAAAAATATTTATAATTCTGTTGAACTCCGACACTAATATAATTTAAATATATAAAAAAAGAAGTGAATTAATGGAGAAGTGAAAAAATTTAATAATCATTTTTTTACCAATATATACATTTATTTAAGAATTTATCAAATTTTCACCTAATAATTAGTTTCTAACTTAATTAGATATCAATTTTAGAATTTAATGACATCATATAGGTCACTAAAAACTTTGGTATTTAATGTTAGATATCAATTATTTGACTTAATTGGTCATTAAATTCAATCATTACTTCTATTTTGTAGACAATAATTTCATTTGATAACTAAAAATATTGATCTCTAAATAGTTTTTTTCTTATAGTGTTTTTTATACAATTAATAAAAATAATATTTAAGGTATCATAAATTATTACGTGAATTTTATTTACAAGAAAAATAAACTTTTAACTTTTGAAAAAAAAGAATTGACTGTCAAAATAATATGTGTCACGATACAAATACTCAAACGTTTTTTTTTTATTATATAAAAAATAACGAGTACGATCCTACATATACTTAAAAATTATTTAAGCATGTTATTTTATTTTATTTATTAAATAAAAAGTAAAACAAATATAAGATGACATACGGTCATATATTTAAAAAATAATAATTAAGCGTATGAATTATTGTAAATCATATGACTATATTAACTGAATCAGAAACTTTTAAACACATTATTATTAGTGCATAACCCAAAAAAACTATAATAGAATAAGTCTAGTAAAATGGACCAAAAGAAAAATGTAATTGGATAGCTAGAAAAGCTATTGTTTTGTGCACATAAAAAAAATATCATAAAACATGGTAGCCCCACCATTCGTAAAATTAGTACGACATACATTGAAATGTTATGTGAATGAGCAATAAGCAGATGTTAAATAAGAACATGTTAAAGTATCAATGTGTCCCACCTGTAAGTGATGATTGAGGATAGAGCAAATAAAACAAGCCTTGAACCCCACAATAGAAAAAACACTCAATAGAAAACAATTGTAGCCACACGCAGAACCGAAAGCATGAGCATAAAAAGAAAAACTCACGAGAAACACAAAGGAAACAGTGATTCTTGTGAGAGAATCATCTGAACTTTGAAAACATTTCACGTACCAGAAAAATGAACTTGTTTCTGCGACAACTTTACACAATTGATTGAAATCTCACGTTCATTGTAAATAAAATTTTTTAATAGTTTAAAAATAAATTATAAATTAATTTTATAAGATCAAATTAGATTTAAAATTCACTTCTAATATTATATTAAAATTTATTTTAATAAAATAGATAAATTTATTAGATTATCTATTATTAAAATGTTACAACTACTCTTACATATAAATTTAACATAAATATAATATTAATGAAGCGTTAGACAACACCACCACCCATAGAAAATTAACCAAACTACTGTACGAGTACTTCTTCTTATTAGTTTTTGAAAAATCAGTGAAGCATGAAAAATTAAGAAAATAATATATACTCAGAAAAAGAGAAGAAGGGTTCTATTCTCTTTTCTCTCTTTTGTTCAGCTCACAATAAGTACTTTTTTTTGTGCAACTGGGTTCTTAAACTACATTTTTTAATTTAATCTATATACAACCCTTTTTATTTTATAATTATTATTATTATATATTTACTTTTCAAGTGTTTTGTATTTAATTAATTAATTAACAATTCTATTTAATATTTTTTAGATGAAATTGATTATTAACAGTAAAAATAGGTCTTCACATGGATGATAGAAAAAGAAATAATCTCTGATGAAAGCCAAATAAAAGGAGAAAAGACAGACTTCAATTTTCGGTGGATTCTGTTTCCGTCTTCCACCATTTTCAATATTTTCTTTATGGTCAATACTTCCATCTACTTTTTTAATCTTATCTATTTTTATTTCTTTTTTTTTTCAAATTAATGCTGTTTTATTTAATCAATTTTTCATATAAAATTGAATTATTGTAATGAAATTTAGTATTGACATATGACATACAAAAAGACTAGTTAAAAGGAAAGAAAGACACTTATCCTTTGTAATTTTGTAAGAAGGATATAAAGTTTGTCTCAATATCTCTTTTCTTTTTATCATTTTTCAGAATTCATAATTTAGTGTGAAGGAAAGTAAGACAATACAAAAGAAATTTCTCTAAAATTGGGCATCATAAGGAGAAAAATTGTTTATGTTAAGTGAAAAATGATTTTTAATTTGCTTTAATGAATTATTATGGACAAACGAAATGACAAGTAGCACTGGAGTAGAAAGCATTATGGAAGGATGTACTTGATTTTGAGTATGGATGTTGAAGAAATCTTAGTGAAAGAAAATTGTAAAACTATGACTAATGGTGATGGAGGGATGTAACGAAGATATGTGAATCAAGAAATCAAATAAAGTAATTTAGTGAAAACATAGCATAGAAAATAGGTTGTGCTACAAGTATAAGGTTTTAGGAAGATAGATAGAAGTGAGAGATCTCTTAATCTAAAAATGTCATAGATTGTATAGTAACTCAAACTATCATGAATCATCAAAGCGACTGGTAGAGTCTGCGTCGATCTTTTATCTAATAAATACATCTCTTCCAGAAGTTGGGGTTTGTTGAACGTATTAGCTCTAGAGATATTACAGTTATCCGAGTAGTAGATACCATCAAACAAACTATAACTGATTTAATGAGTCATTAGCAGTTTAACAGTCTGAATTAGTTCATACTTACACATGTATGGCTTAATCTTTGAGACAAGCATATAACTACTGGCAGGATCAACCAGGTAGAAAGTTGATAGGGCAGAAATTTGAATGATGCGTCGCCGACACAAGGGTCATGCGATCCGACGAGTTATCATTCCCCGTCAAAATCATATCATCAACATAGACAATGATGGTTGTGAATGCACGAGTAACAGATTGTTTAATGAATAAAGAAAAATCAGATCGTGATTGGGTATGACCCGAAGCTATAAGGACCGTAGACAACTTTTCATACCACTATCTACTAGCTTGTCTAAGACCATAAAGAGATTTTCTCAACTTGCAGACCTGACTAGGTTTTGGGGGAACTACACCTTTAGAAACCTCCATATAGACTTTTTCATTAAAATCTCCATGCAAGAAAGCATTATTGATATCAAGTTGTTCAAGGAGCCAATTTTTAGTGGCTGCAATGGCCAGTAAGAGCCTTACAGTAGTGATTTTAGCCACTAGAGAAAAAATTTCTCTGAAATCAATGTCTTCTTGTTATATGAATCGCTTGGCTACTAGCCTAGCCTTGAACCTCTCAATTGAAATCAACATATATGTTTAATATAAAACCTTATGTATAATGTGTGGAAAAGTTGCAGAAACAATGAACCACCTATTTTTTTCAAGTACATAATTATGAGACAAGTTTAGAATATATGTAACAAATGAAAAGGTATAGTCAAGATTTTACATAATCTAACCAAGCAACATTTACTTTAATTCATCATACCAAATTTGAGAATCACGTGTGAAAGTGTGTGTAGATGGCGATGGTGTACGGTATATGAAGTCAGGGGAATATAATTATTTTTAAGAATGAAACAAAGATAGGATTATGCATTGAAGAATATGATAAGGAAAGATAGACTGGATAATTAAGAAACAACAATAAAAGAAGAAAATGGAATATTGGAAAACTTATATACAATGGTAGATGAAGTCCTGCCACTTGGTTGGTCTTTCAAGACAAGTGATGCTAGGAGTTGTCACTTAATTCAGCTGAATAAGATAAGAGTCTAAAACTCAAAAAAGTATTCTCTCAAAATTCTGCTAGAGTAATAATATTTTGATTCCAATTCTAAGTGATTTTCCAAGTGAATGAAAGTCATATTTATAGACTAATAGATGGTTGTGAGTTTGAAAAGTTAAAAGGAGGGAAATTTCAATTCAAATTTCCCATGTGTTTTCCATGAATTTCGATATCATAAGTGGATCTCAATTATATGCTTCTCCTTTACTTGTTTTTCAAATTCAATATGTGTAGCATGACCAGTCATGTGTTTATGTGAGTTTTGAGAAACTCAATATCAAGTAGAAAATGAAATATTAAAGAAAGCAAGATATTATTTAAGGTACAAAAATAAAAATCACACTATAAAAAATATGATATTATCAAGTATTTAAGTCTTGTTTGTTTCTAACGATTCAAAATTATCTAGCGAAGAAAGAAGAAAAAAGTTGGAAAAACGAGACATAAAAATAGGAAAAACGAAAAACAAAAATTCTTTAAACTTTCCCCTCTTAAGTGAAAATTTATAGGGAGAAATTTGTTTTTCACAAATAAATAAAAATATTAAATTTATTATGATTAAATAAAACATAAAAAATATTTATTATTTTAATTTAAAATAATAAATAATTAAAAATATATAATAATAAAATTTAAAATAAATTTTTTTATAATACTTAATAACTTTTTCTATAAATAATTATAATAATATATTAATATATATATATATATATATTAATATAATAATAAATAATATTTTTAAAAGAATAAATATTAAATAAATTTTTATAATAAAAATATTATATAATATTATTAATAAAATAATTAATAATAATATATATAGTTATAATTTAATAAAAATAAATATTAATATTTAAAATAAATTATATGATAATAATTATTTTATTATTATGAAATAATAACTATTTTTAAATTTAATGTTAAAGATATTTTTAAAAAGTTTAATTTTATATTTTAAAAAACTGGTCTTCTTAATTGATGATTTAGTATATTTTATAATAAATTAAATTTATTTTATATAATTATTAATTTAATATCTTTATATAATTTTTTAAAAAATATTATTAATTACATTAAATAAATTACTTACATTTTATTTTGAATTATAAAAATAAATTTATAATTTTTTATGATTTTATATATTAAAATATTATTATATCTATCACATCATTTATAAACTTTCACAAACTTTCTACTCAAATCTTATCATTTTTCCCTTCATCCAAACATCTAATTTTCTACACACTTTCATCTCAAATCAACTCAAATTCACTCTCTAATCCAAACACACCCTTAATGTTAGAGAGAGATACATTTTCTTTTCTCTAATTTCAAATATTAAGAAAAAAATATATAATTGTATAAATATCAAATAAGTATATCAAATAACAATTAGATAAATGTCAATTAATTATAGAAAAGAGTAAAAAATATCAAATGTGTGCTTTAGAAATAATTTACGAAAATAAGGATAAAAGAAGAATTAATATAAGTTTTTTATAATACCTATTACGATAAAGGTGTTTCATTATTTTAAAATATAGCAAGTATAGGGAAGGGGCGAGGCAGATACATACATATCTATTCTCGTTTTCATATCCAATTTAAAAAATTGTGTAACCCTGAACTCATACCCATATAATATAGGAATTTTCCATCAAAATCGAAAGGGTTCAAACAATATCGTTTTCATATCTAATTTAAAAAATCGTGTAACCCTAAACTCATACCCATATAATATAGGAATTTTCCATCAAAATCGAAAGGGTTCAAACAATATCGGCAAGAATGGATTCATTTGCCATTTCTAATACATATTAGTATTTATAATAAACACTATCTGTTTAGTAACTTAATTTGTGGTAATTGAATTAGTAACCAATTGCTGCAATCAATTACTGATTTAGTGAGTGATCTAATGACCAATTATAGTGAGTGAAGAATTGAATACTAAATTAGTTGTTAAATTAGAAAAAAAATCATCACTTATTGAGTTCCTAATCATTATTAAGAAATCAACTTTTAAGTCTAACTCAACTTTACAAAATTGACTTATAAGATTGAGTTAGACTTAAAGTTTACTTCTTAAAGATAATATCAAAATCTATCCTTGACTTATAAGATTGAGTTAGACTTAAAAGTTTATTTCTTAAGATAATATCAAAATCTATCATCGACCACACGTTATTAGGCTGTTATCAAACTGTTATCGGATTACTCTTAAATATATAGTCGCACACACGAGTTTTAAAGTTTCAATACAAATGAGATATATTAAAAATCCTACATCAACTAAAGATAATATCTTTCAATATTAATCATTAGTCTAGTGTTAAAAGACATTTTCAGTTTTAACTAAAAATTTTGGAGGATTTAAAGATAAATTTTTATATTGTTAAATTATATTATTGTTTTCTAATTTGTGATAGAAATTTTGATTTGGTACGATTAAATTATACAAGTTCCTTATTGTATGAACTCTTGACTTTATACGTTACTATTATACCCGATACGTTTGGTGTATACATATTAATAGTTATCTCATATAATTTGTTTTTCTTCTTTAAATTCTGGTATTATATATATAATATTTTATAATTTGTTTTTCTTCTTTAAATTCTGGTATTATATATGTAATATTTTGTGAACATTAGTAAATAATGATATTTTTAATTTGTATATTCAAGTAAATAATAACAACTCTTTATCTTCATCTGTTTAGTAATTTTTTCATTCAAGTAATTAATATATTTTCACAAGATAAATAAGACTTGTAAAATCTCATCTGTTATTGTTCCATAACAACCAAAAATCTCGGTGGTTACTTTTCGCATATCTCGCTCCGTTTTGAGTTCACTGTGAGTGTTATAGTTGCCGTTTTGGTCCTTCCTTCTTCGTTCCTTTTCAAACCCTAATCTACCCATCAGATCCCAAATTGGGAACACCCCATGGCTGCAATGTCCGATTCGGTTGTTCCCCTCGCACTTCTCACCCTGGCATTGACCTTTACCCTCGCGTATTCGATGCAGTTCGAGCTTCATTCTGGTCATACCAAGTGCATTTCAGAGGACATTAAGACCAATGCGATGAGTGTGGGAAAGTACAGTGTCGTCAACCCACACGAAGGGTACCCAATGCCCGATTCCCACAAGGTCATTGCCAAGGTAACTTCGTGATTCAATCACTGCCAAACCCTTGCTTTCACACTGAAATTTGCGCTCTCGCAAGGTTTTTAACTTGCAAAGCCATATGTAGCTAATAGGACCACAATTGCAGTTGTGGGCACCCGAAAGACCTAGACTTTGCAATCAAAATCGTGGTTTTGAACTGTTTTATAAAACCTCGTACTTTCCGAATGAAAAGTAAAACCTTGAATCTTAAGTGGGTCAGCTGTAGAATGTCTCCTGTTGTTTGTGTTTTGTTTTGTGGTATAGGATTTCTGAATTTGGAAGGTGTTGTTATTGTTGGGATAATGGGGTCATGTGGTTTGTTATCAAAGTGGGGTTGACTGAGACTCTTGTGTGTGTGTGTGTGTTTTGTCAGGTGTCATCGCCTCATGGGAACGTTTATCACTTTGGGGATCATGTGGATTCTGGTAATTATGCATTTACAGCAGCTGAAGCTGGTGACCACACGGCTTGCTTTTGGATTCCGGATGACAAGGATGCGCCATCAATGGTGACTGTTGAGTTTGAGTGGAGAACTGGGGTTGCTGCCAAAGACTGGTCCAAGATTGCCAAGAAAGGGCAGGTTGAAGTAAGTAGTCTTCTTACATTTCCGTGACTTGCATTTGCTTGCATTGCGTGTATTGTCATCAATAGTTTTTTTTTTTTTTTATCATTATTGTATCATTTTAACTCTTTCAGTGTTTTTGCTTTTTTTGAGAAACCTGTGTCGCTGTCCCAAGCCTGAACACTGAGGAGGGTTGTATTAGGCAATAGGCAGCTTTCTGCAATGTAGAACTTTGTTGAATGTCTTTGATACTGATAAGCAATGTAATTCTGCTAAACTTTATACGAAACCGTTGAGAATTCTTAGCCCATATAGTGAATTTACTTGCAAAGATAATTTTAGCGTGCTCTTTTTATGTTACGTAGCAGATATATATATAGCTAGATTGCACAGTGAAGTAATGCATAAGAAGTTATTGTTTGCTCTTGTCATGGTTTTGGGCACCTGCAGGGTTGTTAACTAATGCTGTGCTTCTGTCTTTCTATTATATTTGGAATATGATACTGTATAATATATAGTTACAATATCGTAGTGTTTTTCTTCCCTTATCTGTGAAAAATCAGTCTAACCTATTTTATCAATCTAATTTTTCTATGCTGAAATCATAACCATCAATCCAGGGTAGTAGCATGAAATGGCCACCCTTGAAAATTCTGTGGCAGTATAACGGAAAACATGAATATTCAAAACTAAAAAAAGTTTACATAGAATCACCATCAATCTGGCAGCAACAAGAGCATAGGAATGATGCCAAAGAATGAAAGATCAAGGAGAGATTAATAGAAAATCAAGAAAGAACACCCTAGATAAAAAATTAGGAGAATGTGAACCGTAGTGTCTGAATTTGTGTCTTTCATTGTAATTGTTCCGTGTTTTGTTGCTACTAGATTTTATGTGAATGTATACAAGGTAGTCATATGAATCTGAATACCATCCTAATATCTTCGCATTTGTAAGCCATAGGGATAGGGGTTACTGTTTTATAGATCTAGGTGTTTTGGTCCTTGTATGTTTATTAATCTGTTGTTTTTCCCCTATTCTCTAGGTAATGGAATTTGAGTTGAAGAAGCTATATGATACTGTCTTATCCATCCATGACGAAATGTTTTATCTTCGAGAAAGGTATGAATGCAATGACTTCTGCCAACAAGTCTCTTGAATTAATATATAATGGTTCCATATGATCTTTTGATGGAAAAGATTATTCGCTTAGTTCATTCAAAATTTCGCTTTAAATAGAAGATAAATGATTTATCTGTTGAGTTAGAAGAAACTGAAATCTTATACTTTGCATCTATATATTCCTCTCTACTTTTCCATATACTATACATTTATGGTTACTGTAAGCCTTGCATCAACTTTTTCTATTTCTATTCTCTTTGCACCCAAGAGTGGTCACTACACAGTATAGGGATGAAATCCCTGGACCTAATCAATCAGATAGAGAAAGAAAGTGAGGATAATTTATGACATTAATTTTTCTTCCTTGCTTGATATAACCTTCTTATTCTTATCCATTAGCTACATTGTATTTTCCAATCATTTAAATAGCTGGAGTGGATCAGAAATTTGTTCTCTGTTATGCCTCCAATAAAGTAACTTCTTTGCTAACATGTTATGCTGTTTGGTTTTCTTAAGAATGTGATATGCCTAGGATCAAGTAGTTGTATTGTATTATTGTATATATACTGATGACAAGCTTCTATTTTTTATGTTCTAAGTTTTGGATGGTTTGGCTTTTGTTGGTCATGAAACTATTGCAGCATTAGAGTTTGCATTCATTTTAAAGGTGTTTCTCACTGAATTTTGCTGACCTGTTTTTATCTGTGTGGCTGAGATAGGGAGGAAGAGATGCAAGATCTTAACAAAGCAACTAACACCAAGATGTTTACCTTAAGTTTCCTTTCGATTGCGGTTTGCTTGTCTGTGGCTGGTCTGCAAATATGGCATTTGAAGACGTTTTTTGAGAGGAAGAAGCTCCTCTAAGTTCATAACACGAAGTTTGTTCATTTTGCTTCAAATTTTTTTTTTTTTAATTTCCCGTTGCCTGGTTGTTCCTTGTGTATCCAATTGTATGATTATTTCATCTTTCACTTTTTTACATTTCATTTAGGAATATCTGCCCATTGCAAGTCATGCTAAATTGTACGTTACAATTATAAACGGGTATTAACTCTAGAATAATAGGTACCTCTCTCTAGATACCCTTTAATTTGTAATTTGAATGGTTTTTCTTTTTCCACTCAATCTGAAAACTGAATGTTAGTTTTTTCTTATAAAAGCCCATCAGAATCTCCTTCAAAATGCAAATGGTCAAAGTTGGAGTTATTTATATTCAAATGATACATTATTGCTATATGTATTCATGCTCATGCATCTCCTAGCCAATCACTATGATATTTGACGTGTAAAATCATCACATCAGATAGAAGCTGTTAGTTATAGCTTATGCATTTCCAAACCGGCACTTCATGTTGCTTTAAGTTCATTTTAGATTATTTTATAGATTCTGTTAAAATTAATTTGAACATTTATATAATTGTTTGAGAAAGAATTAGTGATAAACCCAACCACTTGCGAATTAAAATGCCATTTAATTCGGCCAAACGCATTCAAACTTGGAAAGTGGAAATACATTTAACACAAACAACATTAGGGATATACTATTGACTCAAAAGCCATAGATCTCACATTTAGCCTTAGACCAACAGTGCTTAAAGCATAAGACATGATAGTAACAGTGTAAACACGCTGGAAGGTATAATGCTGTCAACCCTTTATTTAGTAGGTAGCTATGGGATGACTTTCATTCAAACAGCAACCACTGGCATTTTGATTACTCATCGGCATAACTCTTGTGATGGTGATGCTTGTGGTGATGCTTCCTCCTATCATCATCATCGTCATCACCCTGCAATGGTACGAAAATGCCAGCAAATTAATACCAACTTCAATACAAGAGCTTTTATTAGGCTATGTTTGGATAAAAGTTGGAAATATAAGTTTGGAAATTGCAATACACATTCCCAAATTCTGGCTTGCAACGTAGGAAGAATTTGTTGCTTTATATAGTAAAAGCACTACTCTGCCAACTAGCATTCAAACATATTATCATTGTGTTTGCAAAAAGCTATTACATACATCTTACTGGAGGATGGGACAAAAGAAGCAATGTTTATTGATTGCAAAACCTATTAAATATATCATGTTCAGCTATCTATTTTCACTAACACAACTTGCTTTTTTAGAGTCTCAATTTTGTAATCTCTCCATGTGAGCTTTTTTCGGTGTATAGCTTTTTTTATGTATACTCAATGATCATATTCATTGAATAATTTAAACAATATTAAAATCTTCAATGAATAAATTCAATTCCTCTAGAACTTCCAAACAAAGGAATGGGAAGTTTACTTTATTCCATCATTATATACCGAGATAATGATGTAGCAATTCTATCCCATTCCATCAAAAATCACATTCAAACCATTACCATCTAAAATAATGTTAACTGATATTTCGTGAAGTTACACATGTTTCAGGTCAGCCTTAGCACCCTTGATTCTTCTTATCATGCATCCATTCAAGCATTCTTTAGAAAGTAAGTCAAAAAGCTTCTTGATCTATTAAAACGCAACACCAATTATCTATGTATATAACAAAGAATAAAAGTAATCCACTCAATCATGAACACGAAGAAACAATGCCACTAATTCTAAATACGAACACAAGGTTTTGGAACGTTACAATGAAGCAAACCAATTTTCGGCACAACCCAATCCATGAAACTAGCAACGCACACATTGAATCCTGTACCATAAAGGAAAAAACTTAAATACAATCCCTATATAGTTTCAATGTTGTTTTTTAATCAGAATTGAAGTTTCATTTCTGTAATCCACGTAATAAAGATTTGCTTTAAAGGTTTAAATAGGTTTTACTAACATGAAACTCCAATTCCAACCAAAGGACAACACCAAAAAGACACGAGCAAACTCCAATTCTAACAAGAGAACAACACCAAGAAGACTTAAGGAATTGCATCTAAGATTTTTCCTGTTAGAAATCAAAAGACATATGACAAGAAATTAAAATTTACATAATACATATCAATTAGTTCAAGCAATTACACACCATTACAATGCACAAACAATACAAGTTCTGAAACATACACATAACTCAAATCATGTGAGGAGTACTGCTTGCAATGGCAATTTGTGATTATAGCAAAGTAAAATCCAAGAAAACTATCAATCATAGACTATATAAAGTGATTAGTTAAAGGAATGAAGGAGGTAGTAGCACTCACATATTTCTTGCGTCCATAGCCCTCATCATCATCATCACGCTTCTCATAGCTAGGCTTGCGGTAGCCCTCCTCCTGAGGTGGACGGCCATAACCATACTCAGCCCCTCCTTGGCTCCCATAGCTAGGTTTCTCCTCATACTCACTCCTCCCTCCATAACCATACCCACTCCCCTGTTGCTGTTCCTCCCCATACCCACTACTCTTCCTTCCACCGTACCCAGATCCATATTCACTCTCCTCCTGTCTTCCACCATACGCGGATCCATATTCAGATTCTTGCTTCCTTCCACCATACCCGGATCCATATGCAGTCTCCTCCTTCCTTCCACCATACCCGGATCCATATTCTGATTCCTGCTTCCTTCCACCATACCCAGATCCATATTCTGATTCCTGCTTTCCTCCGCCATACCCAGACCCATATGCAGATTCTTCCTTCCTGCCACCATATCCGGATCCATATCCCGACCCGTATTCAGATTCTTGCTTGTTTCCTCCATACCCGGATCCATATCCCGACCCGTATTCAGATTCTTGCTTGCTTCCTCCGTACCCGGATCCATAGTCAGATTCCTCCTTTCTCCCTCCATACCCAGATCCATATTCAGACTCCTCCTTCCTTCCACCATATCCCGACCCATATTCACCTTCTTTCCTACCACCATACCCGGATCCATAATCCGACTCCTGCTTCCTACCATACCCGGATCCAAATTCAGATTCCTCCTTTCTCCCACCATAACCAGACCCATATGCAGAGTCCTCTGTTCTACCCCCATAACCAGTCCCATATCCGGATTCCTCCTTTCTTCCACCATAGCCAGACCCATATTCAGATTCCTCCTTCCTCCCGCCGTACCCGGACGACCCGTATTCAGATTCCTCCTTCCTCCCGCCGTACCCGGATGACCCGTATTCAGATTCCTGCTTCCTTCCATACCCGGATCCGTACTCCGACCCGGATCCGCCATACCCGGATCCAGCAGCGGGGTTGAATCCTGCAGGTGCAGGCCTTGGTTTGGGGCGAGAGTAGCTGCTATACTCAGTGGCGAGGGCTTCGTCGCCATAAGCAGAGGGTTCAGCGTTGGAAGTGTATTGGGGGCGATCATAGTCAAAGCTGTCGCCGGCAGAGGAAGAGGCTCCGATGGGGTAGCAGGTCTCTTCGGAGGGAGGGACAGGACGGCCGTAGGTGAGGGAGATGTCGTAGCCTCCGCCGTAGGGGGTGGGGTCGTACTCATCGTAGTCATCGACCTTGTCGTCGTGGCCGTCGTAGCCGCCGCGGCCCCTTGAAAAGAACGACATTTTTCAGTCTCGGTTTTGGATTGCGCAATTGGGAAATGGTAACGAGTGATGAATCATGATTGGATCCGAGGAGCTTCTTTATAGTGCGATGGTGGATCATCTAAACGACATCGCTTCAGGGATCCTTTGCTCATGATTTTTTTTTGTTTTGTGGACCCCACACGTTTCTAACGAGAAAACCAACACATTTTGTTAACGTGGCCCAATCTTACTTAAAAAATAAGAAGTTGCAGATTATTTTTTTAATAGGTTTAATTGTATTTTTCTTTTCTATGCTTTAGGATATTTGTAATTTTTTATAGATTTAATTTTCTAGTTTTAATTATTAATAATTTCAGTTGCCAAAATTCTTCTTACACAATTTTGATATCTTAATTATTAAATTTATGTAAATTTGTTCAACTTTAAGTTTCAAAACTTATTCACTTTAATTTTGTAGTTGTTACTGTACTGTACATGTCGAAAATGAAGTACTCGACATTGTACATTGCAAAATCCATGGATTGTTTAGAATAAATTTAAAAAATATATATTTTCCAAAATGTATTTATAATTTTGAAACAATGATATTTTTTCAAAAAAACATTTTTAGAATATAAATTTTGTTCTGAAAAATACTTTTCAAGAAAAATGTATTTCAGAAAATATATTCCAAATGTAAAATAAATTATGTAAAATGTTTTTCAGATAAATAGTTTGTGGAAAACATCTTCTGAAAATTATTTAAGTACAAACATACAGGGTATTTTAGTCACTCCATGTTAATAATGGAGTGCAGGTCAAAAATAATTGGGTGTAGGAAGTTTTTGCCCAATTGGTAACCTTTTGGGTTGATCAGGCCCAAACACAATCACATGAGTTGGGTCAGCCAACTAAAAGTCCATTTGATTCATGACCCTTTTCAAAAAAAAGTTATGCAATTGCTTTTGCTAACTACATACTTGTTGGTTTCATCTTCTCTTTTCAAAATCCTAACACTTTCTAAAATAATATTATAAAAAATGCATTAAAAAATTCAGAAAATCGATTTTGAAATAAGGACTCCAAAATACATTTCGAAATTAATATTTAACTATTTTAAATTCTTGATTTCAAAATACCCGTGATAAATTTTATTGATGAGGAATCACCAACTTCATTAAAGAAAGGTAGATAATACAACTCATCTACTTCATTAAAGAATATTTCATCATCAACTTAGTGGCTACAACAACCTCTCTAAGCCTCTTCAATTTTCTATATCTCTATATATCTCTAGAAAAACCCAATGAAGATGGAAGAGGCATGATAATGACAAAAATATAGTGATTAGAAATAACTGCCTAAAAAAATTATTTGTAAAATAGAGGTTACTAATGAATGCTTCTTGATGTTAACACGGATTAATTCAAGTTCCTTATCATCCAGAACAATGATGGTGAATGGTTTCCTAAATATTGAAGTCAACATTTTAAATATTTAAAATTGCATTACGGAAAGAACATCCTCCTCATAATGATAAATATATTATGGACCTTTTAAAATAATCAACATAAAATAGTTAATAGCTAATTTCACATTATATATTTTAGAATGTATTCCACATTTCTTATTTTGAAATCAAATTTTGTAAAATGAGTAATTCGAGAGATTCTTAATACATTGGATAACATATTTACAAAAGTGTAAGGATTTTGAAAAGTTATTTTTTGTTGGACTATTCAATGATTTCTTTTCTTTCTCTTGGGTGTGTAATAAAATGAAATTTTTGATTTAGGTCCATATAATTAGTATATTTTAGTGATATGTTGTTACTTGGAGACACCAATATATATATTGTTGGGTTGTTTGTTTATCATACACATCAAAATGATATCATTTTGGTTAATAAGAACTAGACAATAAGAATATGATCATTTGATATTTCTAATCAGGTGAGTCTCATTTTATTTTCTTTGACTTAATGGCACCTAATAGTTAGTATAATCATAAATTAAATTAACATTAACATACAAGTAATAAAACAATTCTCACCTAACAATGCAAAAACTCTTACATAAATAATTATATATTGAGAATATTGGATACAGAATTGACTAGTTCTTCAAACTTAAAAACAATATATTTGTAGAAATAATTTGACTCATTTATCATTAATTTCACATCAAAATCGCATTTCCCTTCCTCTTTCCCTCCAAATACACCTTCTTCTCTCCCTCACCCTCCTCGTCCTTCAATTCCAATCTCTTATTCATTACAATCTCTCCCCAAACTCATTACCCATTCACCAACACCAACAACCTCACCACAATCAATCCTTAATAATTCCCATCTTATACCTTCCCTTCCTACTCAAGTGGCCAACACTAAAATAAATTAGCCACAATTTGTCTTTTTTAATGAAAATCATGCCATAAGTCTTTCATTATTCATGCTAATCATAATTCTTTTTGGTCACCCCAAAAAGTGAAGCAATGGACAAGATGTATCCTTGTGTTTCACAACATATGAGATCATGTAATTGGTGTTGTTGGTTCAGGACGTTTATAAAAGATAGGAAAAATGGTGAAATTTGCAATAAGGATGTTGATGGCGGCTAAAATTAAGATAAATGATAGATAATGAGATTGTTGAACATGAAGGTGGATAAAATGTAGAAGGTGTGGTTAGTTTGGATGGTGTAGGAAATGTTGAATAAAGGAGATACATTGACTAGTAGATCTTCATTTTTCATAGTTTTGTAGGATCTACTCCTTTAGTCCTGTAATAAACATACCCTAATAAGTAAGTTTTGATACCAATTGTAGTTACATGTTAAGTCTATAAAAAGGGGTTGAATAAAGCCATTAAAATAATTTTGAAAAAAAAAATCACAATAGGCTTATGAGATGCTAGTGGGGTTTGTCTAATAATTTTCACAATCATTTGTAGAAGGGGACAACAAATAATACATAAAAGAGGTACAATAATAATACAAAATTTATATTGATTAACCCAAACAAGGCTACGTGTAATTCTCCAAAGCTAACAACAATGTGTTTCTCTATTCAAATAAATTATAAATATTATTGTCACTTCTAGCTAACAACGAGTACATAAAACACTCTTAGTTATGGGTGTACAGAAAGCTTATCTAGGAAAAGTATAGAAAGTCTCTTCAGGCTATTCATTAAACTCCTCCTGAGTTTAGCAATTAGTATATAATGTCTCTTTAATCCAAGTATACAAAGTATTTTCATGATATATAACAATAAATTGTTGTTAATTACAAGGTTCACACTATCTACAGTAAATATGAAATATACACTCATCTTGCTTTGAAAATAACTTCACACACACTAAAAAATTTTCAATTTAATCTCTGTTCTAACTTAGTTGTGTAGAAGATGATTTATTATTCTATCACTTAAGGATTTAACGTTTCTTCACAGACACGTATAAATTGTTAGTTATATAACATTATATTCTTCTAGCATGATTTTATAGGTGTTCATTAATAAGAGAATTTCTTATTTATAAGTCCTTCACATATGTGAAATTAACCTTTAAAGTAAGGAGTGATTATTTGTACATATCTAGTTAAGAGTTTTTCTTGTATTTTTCAAACAACTTTTGTTATATAACCATGAGTGAAATTGTGTATTTAGTTAGAAATGACATTTGTACACTTGTTTAATCTCACAAGGAGATTAGTAGATAATCAAGAGAGACTTTATATACTTACTTATTATAAGTAAAAAATGACATTGATAATATTTGTAATAAAATTTTAATCAAAAAGAAGAATTTGATGTTACCTAAGTTGGGTTGAACTAGTATTAGTATAATCTAAAATGTTTGTTGTTGTTTTTTATTACTCAAGTTATTTATTATTAGTTATCATTCAGATTTTTATGAAAACATTATAAATTATTTTAAAACTAACAAAAAATCCTCTTTTAATATCTAATTGACTTATTTAAAAAAAAAAATCTAAAGTATTTTAAAAGCATAATTTAACTCCTTTCCTTATGTAAATATAACATTTTGTTCTACATCTTGACAAACTTTTATGATTGAATCTTTTTTGTTTTGTTTTATTTGAATATTTTTTTATACAAATTTTTTATTATTTATCATATATTCAGCTCCTTTAACATCTACTAAGTTCCCTTATATTTAAGGTATTTTCTTTTTATAACAATTTCAATTACACATTCATTTTTATTAAATTATTTTTAGAACACTTTATTTTAATATTTTTATTTGTTGTTTTTTTTTTTAACGTGAAAATGTCATTGAGGGTTTAGTGTGTAATTTTTATTTGATATCTTTTATTTTAAAATTTATGTAATTATAATTTTTTTAAAATTTTAAATTGAAGAAAAGAAAATATTTCCTCTATTATAATTTTTATTAACAAACTATTTAATCAATACCTATGATAGTGCAAAAATAGGTATAAAAGGGATACGCTATATAAAGATAATACTCGAATTTTATATTGAAGTAGAAACAAAAATAATATAATTTTTTAGTTCGAAAATTAAGTATAGTAAAATCCCACAACTCCCTAATCTTGCTACTATTCACATTCATTTTACATAATTGAATAATTAAAACTTAAATTCGATATATTAGCTAAACTAAAAGAAATTTTGGTCAACTAATTTAGATATTCTTTGACACATTGGAAAAAATCATTGTTGATTGCGTTGGATAATAATGTTAGAATTTTGTCTACTTGTGTGAAGATATTTATCCCAAATATTTTGTCAAATCACACTTTCATATAAAGTTGCTTACCATTTGTGGTTGCCAACTCTCAAGAACATGCTATCACCTAAATAACCAAATTAGGGTTTCCCACATCACAAAGTGCTATTTATTTAATAACAAAAATAGCTATACCACTTTACACCAATTTTAAATATAACCTCTAAAAAAATCGTTCCCTAACATTTAGGTAGCATTTGGATATGGAAGTTAGAGTAGTCATCATATTCTTGTCATAATAATAATAATAATAATAATAATAATAATAAATAATATTATTATTATTATTATCTTGATTTGGTATTTTAAAAAGAATAATTCAAATAAGGTCCAATCTATATCTATTATGATTAGTATTTAATAAAAATAATAATAATTTTGATTATCATAAATAGGATATGTGGTCCACACATTCAGTAGGTCTATATTACAAGCAAACAATGATCTACCAATCTTGCAAGCTTTTGTTACCCTTCTAGCAAAGGGAAGCCATCCCTTAACCGAACCACGTTTACATTTTGTTTTCAAGTTTTCAAATCATATATATATATATATATATAAAGGTTGATTATAAGATAAAAATTATCCTAACTTGTATATTAAAAAATGGTAATATTTCTAAGTGATGTGAAATTTTAATCATGTATAAAATGAATATATGTTACGAAGATAATTATGTCCCTCAGATCATTTAATGAGAGATTGAATCTTTTTTTTCCTTTTTGTTGAGAGCCATGAAATTGATTAATATATAGAACAAAAAGTTGTTCAAGTCTCTAATTACAATATTAATTTAGTCATTAAAATTGTATTTCCTTGTTATATTAACTTTAAATTAATAAAAATGATAACTTTTAGGGTTTCATTAAGTGTTTAAAACAGATTTTTCTTTCACTTTGATCCCTAAACAAATGTCATTACTGTCGTTTAAATCTCTGGACTGTGGAATAGTACAAATAAAATAAATAAATAATGTCCATTTTCAAGTGAAACTTTGACAAATTTCATGAAATTATTGTTCTAGTTTTAAAGAATAACAAGTTCAGTCGGATACAACTTTTTTTTACCCACATTCAGAAACAATTTTAAAAATTAAATTGGCGATTATATTTTAAAAGAATTAATTTCTGGTAATATCTGAGTTTCAACGTCACGACAGAAGTTGCACACAAGAAAATGGATTATACTTCACCCAAATATGACACGTGATTGGGGACAAAAGAGGGTCCAATTTCAATTTACGTTTTTCCAATTTTGAAGTGAGATTTCATCATTATTTTCATGAAATTTTTGTCATAAGAGATATAATTATAATCACTTATTTATCTATCTAAATATTTATTAAATAATATAACTAGAAAAAAATAATACAAAAAGATACAATATTTTTAAACATTTAATATTAAAATAATATACATCTTCTTTTATTAATGTCAAATAATAATATAAAAATATATAACTACATAAAATTCAAAATATAATATCAAATAAATTAAGAATGTGTTATTAATTTAAAATAGAAACAAAATAAGTATATAAATATTTATATCTACTCCAATATTCAATATAAAGAAAATTAAATATTATTTATATTCACGTTTAATTAATTTAAATATTTTCTCTAAACATTGAATCAAATAATATTTAAAAATATAGATTTATAATCATAGATATTTGACTTGCTTGCGAAAGGTTAAAACATAATAAACAATAATTATTATAATATTAATATCAATTAAAAAATTATAAAAATTTGTAAGTAAAAATTTGTATGATAATATTTATTTTACCTATGAATATTAGTCTGTACTTAATCTCAGTGAATAAATCAAGATTTTTTTTTAATGTTCTATCCAACTATTTTTTTAGACATGTCTTGGAGTATTTATGACTTAATTGATGAATAATTCTTCATTAAAGAAAAATTAACTAACCACTTTTATCTCCTTTCTTAATCACATCTTTTCATTCAAAAAGAAAATCAGAAACCTTATTTAATACACCAAGTCCAATAATAGTCTCTCCAATGACATGTTGCGTGATAGTTAAAAACCGATGACATGTTCTTAAAAACCATGAATCCACACACACACATGAACAAAGGAAAAAAAAGTGTAAAATAGAGAAATACTTTGCTTTGTTGAAGAGGCATCATCTGATATTATGGCAAGCCTTTTCATGGTTCCTTGGCAGAATCAATTGCTGAAGAAGTTGCAAAGCCATTGGCATCCAAAGGCAGCACCATCAAACTCCATCAGGAGTGAGAAAACTTCCACATTCAGTTTCAGAAGCAATGCCAATGTCCCTATTCATGAAATTCCTGGGGTCATGCATTCTCACCAACTTCTTCATCTTACCCTTATCATGCTAATGAGTCTGACATGAAAGTGCAATGTTCTTGGCAGGCTTCCTTTGATCAGTATATGGATGACAAGCACAGAGTTCTTGGAGCTGTTTTTTCTGGTGACAAAGGAACAACTAAACAGATCAATGAGGTACTTGCACAAGTTTCATTTTCAGATCAACTTTTTCATAAATACCCTTTGAAAAAAACATAATAAACATGAATGAAATGAGATTTTGTATAAACTACAATTAAGGAAGAATGTTAAGTGAGAAAATCCATTTCAGTTTTTCTTCATCTAAAAACACTTTCAGAAACTAGGAAATTCTTATTATGACAAAATGTTAAAAATCTCATTTCGATTAGAGATAAGATGAATTCATGATATATAGACGAGAACATTCCTCGTTTATAAGATAATTAGACTTAAACTTATTTTCTGATACAAGTTATTTTGATATTATACATTATACAGGAAGAGTGGAGGATCAACATGCCTCCCATACAATGCTTATTTTTGAGTGTCAAACCAACAGCAGATGTAAGATTAACATTCAAGTCTAAAGGAGAAGATTACCCTCCTCACATTCCTCATCATGTCACCAATGTTCTTGAGCTTCACTTTGTAAGCACTTCCATTCTAACATCCAAGCTCTTTTCTTGATTAACTTCTCAACAAATATGTATAAAAAAAAAAAAAAAAAAAAAAAATAAAAACTTT
>Ga0209700_103911_pt1 | contig 27759 bp, 18 predicted proteins | sample SiratroredBW_FD_187528 | JGI IMG/M metagenome (GOLD analysis project Ga0209700, IMG submission 187528) | Root nodule microbial communities of legume samples collected from California, USA - Siratro red BW (SPAdes) (version 2) | ecosystem: Host-associated > Plants > Roots > Nodule | place: USA... | reverse complement strand
TTGAATGTTAAACTTAGTTTTATTCGACTTAAGAATTCATATTTGCATTTGTAAATCTAATCACTTCAATTCTTTTCACTCTTATAAGCTAAAAACATTATTTCGCTAGCTTACCCTTGCTTTTCTTATTGTTTTGTAAACTGCAATAATTGTACTATGTACATGAGCAGGTGCAGATGCAGGTTTAGGAGCACCTTAATGATGATATACTCTTAAATCGATCTCCTTTTGTCTTGTATATATGTTTTTGTTGTACTTAAAGACTCTATGACCTTGAGATGGTTTTCCTTTTTGTTATGAGAATAGTTATACATAACTCTGAGGTATCTGAACACTTTTTGTAATATCTTGAACTTTAAATGAATGTTAATACTTAGTAACAGACAAAAGTTATAGAATTTTTGGACTGTTACAATTTGTACAGAATCTTCTCTTCTGTATAAAATTGATACTCATTTATCCATAAATTGAGTAATATAGGTTTTCACATGCACAATCACCAATAATGAGAATGAGAACAATAAAGTATTGCAATTTGCAATAAAAAGTTGTAATTTTATCATATAAATAAAATAAATATTACGTTTAGTATTTTTGTTAGTCTTTTTCAAATACTCACTTCTAGTTTTACCCAAAAATAAAATAGAAAACAAAAGATATAGACTTATGTGATATACACAGAAAATGTTTGAATTTTGAGTTAATAAAATATTTCTAAAGCTGATTTAGATGAAAATTGTAAGTTCTAAAAAAAATTAGCATTGCTTATACTGAATATTAATAAATATGTAAATTTAATATTAATGGTAACTTTGTTATTTTTAAATTTGTATAAATGAGATTTAATCTGACAACACAATATTAATCAAGTTTTTTTTAGCTTATAGAGAATTTTAGTGAGATAAATTATAAATTATTTAATTTTTATTTATTTATTTAAAATTTTATCTTGAATCAAAGCTCAAATGTTATAATGGATATGAGTTTAATTATTATTCATTTAATTTTTAAGGTTTTGATAGAAGTTGAGAATGTGTTTAATAAACATATTTATGTATATCAGAAATAGATTATATTTTGAATGAGATTGTACGGTATAATGCAATCTGGTGATGTATATTGGAGAAGTAGTTGAAAATATATTTATGTATATGTCGGTTTCAGTAAATCTTGTTTGACTATTTTATAATCTACTGTATGTGGACAGATTTTAAAGATTATTAAAGGCTTTTTAAACAATTTTATATGTTTATTAAGTGAAAAACATAATAAAACAATATATATGATTTTATGATTATATTATTTTTGTAAATAGTGATATGCATTAATTAAATTTCATTTGTTAGGTTAAAGATAAATTTGATATATTTCGTATACATCAAATAAGGATATTTGACATTCAAGAAAGGAAATATTTTTTTTACAATGAGAGTAAAAATTAATAAGACTTAACTCTAACAAGTTAATCATATTATTATTAATTTTTTTTCTTGTTTAAGTATTAAATAAAAATATAAATTATTCTTTTAAATATTTTTTATTTTTACACCTGTTATCATTTTAAATAAAAAAATTTGTTGAGAAAAGTGATCTTTTTAATTTGGTTAAGAAATCAAAAGAACTATCTCAAAATCAAGTTTGGATACAAGAGTATAGAGAAAGTGTTAACACCTAACAAGATTGTTATAAGACAAATAAAATGGGCAAAAGGAATATAGGTTTCAAAATATTTATTTAAAACAAAAACAAAAAATGTATATACAAAAAGTAACAAAGAAAATATTTTTTAGTTTTCTTTTTTTATTTAGGTCCGATAAGGAATAACAATGTCTTGAATCACTCAGCCAGACAAACTATTTGAAAATATAATTATTATCATTTATTATTATCCTTATTATAATTATAGTTTTAATTATGATTACTAATATTATTAATAAAATTATTTTTATTATTATTATTAATATTTTTATTTTTATTCTTATTATTAATATTATTTTTATTAAAAACAACAATAATAATATTAACAATATATAAATAATATCAATAACAATATTTTTCTTATAAATATAAATAATATAACTAAAAATAATATAAATAAAAATATTAATAATATTAAAAATATTTTTCATATAAATATAAATAATGTTAATAAGAATATCAGTAATATTAAAAATATTATTAATATACATATAAATAATATGAATAGAAGTAGTAATAGTATTTCATATATTAAAAAACGTATAATAATAATAATATTAGTTTAAATAATAATAATAATGTTATTAATAACATTAATAATATTTTAAAATATTAATATTAATAATAGTAAAAAATTAAAAAAAATATTGAAAATAACATTAATAATTTGACAAAAGTATAATATTGATAATAATAATAATAATTTTAATATAATATTATAACATATGTAATAAAAATATCCGTGAGTAATAAATAGTAATAAAAATATTCATAAAACTAATAATAATAGTAATAAAAATTTAATAACAATAATAATAAATATGTTAAAAATACTATTAATATTAATTATAATATTAATAATATCAATAAAAATATTAGTATTGTTAATAATATTCATCTTTATTAATGTTTGAATTATGAGTTAATAAGTTATTTCTAAAGCTGATTTAGATGAGAATTGTAAGTTCTAAAAAAAAAATTAACATTGCTTATACTGAAATAAATAAATGTGTAAATTTAATATTAATTACAGTAGTTTTTATCTATGAATAATATAAGTTTGTAGTTATTACTCACGGATATATGTAGGTAATACCCACAGACTTACCTACGGACTATGTCTATGGGTAATACCTATAAACCAATATCCGTAGGTAATATCTACAGACTTAAACTTATATCCGTAGATAATATATTCGTAAGTAATACTTACGGATCTATGTTCGTGGATAATATTAAAATATTAATTATAATAATATTAACATAAATAATATAATATCATTATTACTATTGATATTATTAATAATATGTAATAACAATATTAATATTAGTAATAAAAATAAAAATAATATTAGTATTAGTATTTTTAATAATAATACTAACAAAAAAATCCTAAATATAATAGTATTTGAGGGTAATAATAATATAAAAATAATGATAATAATAATAATATTAATAATTTTAATAACATATTAAAATATGAATAATATTCTCATAATATTAATAAAATTAATGATAATATTAATAATATTAATGTAAATAATAACAAAAATATTAATATTATTAATTTAAATATAAGATATATTATTTAAAATATAGTTTTCTAGGTAATATTCTCATATGTTATGTTGAATTTACCTATAGATACATATATGTGGATAATAATTTGTAGGTAAGGTTGAATTTACCTACAGATACATTCGTGGGTAATGCTGAATTTATCTACAGATATAGATATGTAGGTAATAATATGTGAGTAAATTAATTTTCTCTTGTAGTTATAAATTTAAATGCATGATCTCAAAATATCCATGATGATTGACATTTGACGATGTTTTGTGATGAAGTGGTTTAAATTCCTAGGTTTATCCTTATATATTACTATTATGATCGAACTTGGTATGAAAGTGTATTATTATGTAGTTATAGTTAAAAGTGCACAAATTTCTCAAAATTGTTAGATTCACTTTTAGGTTACGGGAAAGTATACATAAAAATTTAGGGACTAATTTGAATTTGAGTTCTACTTATCTTCCTTGAACGGATGGTCAATTGAATAAGGATATACAATCCCTTGAAGATTTGTTATGGGCTTGTATACTTGATCAATTTATGTTAGGAAGAAATTTTACCTTTGGTATAATTTACTTACAATAATAGTTTTCATACAAGTATAGAAATGGCACCTTTTAAAGCTTTCTCTAACAGAAAGGTACGACATCAAGTGCAGAACTATATTGGGTTCGTATCATGATGGGGAATAAATTCTTAAAATAAACTAATGAGAAGATAAAAAAAAAATTCCAAATAAGATAAAAGTACCTTTCAACAAATACAAATCATGTGCATATTTAACTTCAAATTTTTAGATAATTTTTTTAGCAATTAAGAGAGATGTTAAAGGGAAATAGAGAAAGGAGTAGGTTTTGACGAAGAAGGAAGTTGGACGAAACTCTATTTTAAAGATTAGAAGTAAAATAAGAAAAGTCTTCTCTATCACTTATCAATTTTTATTAACATTTAAAGAAATCACTAAATCATCAATACAATTAAACTTAAATTATCAATTAATGTATTTTATTAAATCCATACATTGCATTGCCAAAGAGTCAAACAATCAAAACAGAAAGTCCCAAAAAAATTTCTCTTTCTTTTTTTTTAGGATTTAGCTTGAGTGCAAATTTCTAGCTTGAGCGAGAATCCTTCTCGCTTGAGCGAAAATCCTCTCGTTTGAGCGAAATTGGTCTAGAGAGTAATGCTGTTCCAGGGCCATTTTCGCCTGGGCGACCATACCCTCGCTTGGGTGAAAATACTTTCTTGCCAGGGTGAAACACCTCTTGCTTGGGCGAAATTGGACCCGAGAGCACCTCTCAAGTTTCCAAATGAGTTCTCCTGGGCGAGAATTCTTAGCCTGGGCAAGTTATGCAGAAAGCAAAGATTTCACAGATGACTGAATTGCAACAGTTCCTACTACCTCAGTGCTACCATACATGCCTCAAATGACTAAATTTGACAAAGATAAACTTTCATACATATAATTCACAGATACATTTCACATATACATTTCTCATATGACTAAATTGGACCTACCATGCATGCAAAAACAAAGTCAACATCAAAGTTTTAAATTTCAATTCAGGTCTGCAGAAGATCTTCACATATACAATTCATAGATACATCTCACAAATGTTACTCTATCAAACCCTAAGCTACAATCACACCCAATTTAAACAAAATGTTTAATCGCAGTGAAAGTTCTCTCTAACAGTCCCAAGAGCCTAAGATTCTCAGGAACTCGAATTTGCACCAAAGGACCTCTTATCAACGATCAGACTAACACACTAGGAAACTAAGCTCACAAAGGCACTGTTTGATGGCTCAGAGACCACATGCAAGCTCAGTAAGTAGAGGAAAAACACAAACTTAAAACTAGCTCTAAGAGAAGGGGGCAAAAAACGAACTTACTCTAACGGAGGTTTTGATCGGATAGACATGCTCTGTTTTTTGCCACGAGTCCAATGGTGGGCTCTGCTTGAGAAACTAATGAAAGACAAATGCAAAAGCGTAGAGAGAAGTCAGAGGAAAGGAATGGGTAGAGGTTTAGAGAGATGGTGGCTCAAGTGAAAATGAGACTTGACTACTAACTTTTTCTATAAATACTTGTTTTCAGTTTAATAATAAAATAATCAGGTGCTTATTCCACTTTTACCATTTCTACTCAAATGACAATTTTCTAGGTTGTTACATTCTCCCCAACAAGAAAAATTTTCGTCCTTGAAAATTGGCTTCTAATGGTCTCCTCCAACTCGCCAGTGAAATCACCAGCTCTAACATCCCATAAAATTTTCACCATGTTGATAGCCTTATTACCTCTAAGTTGCTTAGTCTGTTGATCTACATCCTTGACCGATTGGGCTTGAAACTCAAGTTTTACTTGACTTGCACTTCATGCATTGCTAGGATAAGGCTGGGGTCAGACACATACTTCTTCTGTTGCGACACATGAAATACACTGTGTAGATTAGCTAATTGTGGAGGCAAAGCAATCTCATAAGCCACTCGTCCTACTTTTCCAAAAATCTGATATGGCCTAACAAACTTAGGAGTTAACTTCCTTGACTTGATAGCTCTCCCTATACCCTTAGTAAGTGTCAGTCTAAAAAAGACATGCTCTCCAACTACAAACTCCGAAGGTTTCCTTCGCTTATCAGTATAAGACTTCTGCCTACTATGAGAAGCTTTCATCCTGTCTTGGATCTGCTTACCTTCTCAATAGTCTGTTGGAGTAACTCTGACCCAACCAATACTGTCTCTCCATCCTAGTACCAACACAGAGGAGTTCGACACTTCCTTCCATACAAAGCTTCATATGAAATTATTCCAATGCTAGCATGATAATTGTTATTGTAAGTGAATTCCACTAGTGGTAAAGTGGGATGTTGAAACTATAACTATTTATTGTTTGAACGTAATGATGATCTATTTCTTCCTCAAAGTTGATAACCTTTATATCTTAAAAGAAGAAATAAAAAGGTTTACGTGAGAGAATGAAAAGATGAAAATAAGATGTTATAGTTATTGTAAGAAATTCTTTTTAAACATGATATAAATATTTAATTTAATTAATACTAATTGTTATATTAATAATATACATATTAAGGAGAAAATAACAATAAATAATTGAGTTAATAAATAAGAAGTAATTAAAGTTGTAATATTTGTTTAACTAACTTTATAAAAAAAATAATTATGGTGAGAGAAATAATTTGATGAAGCTCATATTTTTATGTTTTGTTTAAATTAAAATTAAAAGACCTAATTTGACAGGCAACTTTATATAAGAAAATTGGTAAAAGAAAACCTATCATTTATTTATAAGACTAAAGAAATTAATATTTCTGTTTATAATTAATAATTAATTAATGTAATTTGACTTAAAGAACCTGTAAAATTGATAAAAGATGATTGATCATCACCAAAGAAATTAATTTTTTATTTATAATTAATAATTAATTAATGCAATTTGATTTGTATAACAGGCAGAAGAAAATGTGACAGACATGGAGGTACTATAAAGTTATAAAGTGGAAGAAAATGCTTAAGATTGTATCACCCTTTCTTGTTCATTTGAATATCATCTTTTGCAACAAGATGGATTCAAGAAAGCTTACTCTTACTTTATTCACATTTTCCCTGGCCTTCTTCATCATTGCATCAGGTTAGAAATGATGTTTGGTTTTTCAGCAATTATTTTTTATTCAATATTTTAAAGAACAAAAGTATAACTTTTGCCATTTTTTCTTACCATTACATAGTATAACCTCTATATTTTTTTGTTCTTATCTTAGGTTTCCTAAATAAAATATTGGATGTACAAAATTTCCACCCCCTTCATTTTGAACTTCCTATTAACCCATGAACCCAAAAAATAATAAAGTAACTATATGGGGGTTATTTTTTTATAAAAATTTTATTTTGAAAAATTGTTTTAGATATATATGGTAATGTATTAGTTATTATTTTGTAAGCAGATATGTGCATGAAATCCGAAGCAAGGTCCGTTATTACTAGAGTCTGCCAAAATGATGCTGATTGTTATCAGATGCCTGTGTGTCCTATGTGTTGCAGATGTCTTAATAAAGTCTGTACATGTAGAGAATCTTCTCTTCTGGATAAAATTGATACTCATTTACCCACAAATTGAGTAGTGGGTTTTCACATGCAATCACCAAAAATGAGAATGAAAACAATAAAGTATTGCAATTTGCAATAAAAAGTTGTAATTATATCTTATAAATGAAATAAATATTATGTTTAGTATTTTTGTTACTCTTTTTCGGTACTCAGTTCTAGTTTTACCCGAAAAAAAAGTAGGAACAAAAGATATGGACCTATGTGATATATACAGCAAATGTTTGAATTATGAGTTAATAAAATTGTATAAATGAGATTTTACAATATTGATTTTTAAAATTCATAAATTTAGCGTTTTCAAAATTTTCCAATTAATCAAAACATTGACAAGAAACATCGCTAACACTATAATATTAATATAAAACAATTTAATGAAAGTCTTCAAACTTAATTTAAGTTACAATAATTTAGTATGGACAAAATAAACTATACGTCATAGTTAAATTGTAAAATTGTCAGATATCACACTCTCATCATTCATTTAAGTCTAACATCTCACTTTTTTAAAATATCTAAAGAAGAAAAAAAATAGAATCTTTAGCAAAAAAAAGTATACACTTACCCAAAACTCAATCTTAATCTATAGCTATATTCCCCGCCTTGTTGTTTTCTCGAAGATTTAATCTGACAATACAATAATAATCAAGTTTTTTTTTTTAGCCTATAGAGAATTTTAGTGAGATAAATTATAAATTATTTAATTTTTATTTATTTATTTAAAATTTTATCTCGAACCAAAGCTCAAATCTTATAATGGATATGAGTTTAATTATTATTCATTTAATTTTTGAGGTTTTGATAAAAGTTGAGAATGTGTTTAATAAAAATATTTATCGATATTAGAAATAGATTATATTTTGAATGAGATTGTATGGTATAATGCAATCATATATTTTGTTCTAGTGATGTATATTTAAGAAGTAGTTGAAAATTGTAATGGTCCAAGAAGAGATAACAGAGGATACAAAGAGGCAGAAATGAGCAGCCTAATAGTAAGGAGCAAGCCCAAACGACAGTATTAAAGCCAAGCATTTTGATGACTATGACTATATATTGAGAGGCAAAATGAAATAGAGGATGCAAATCAAACTTAGGTCTATGGGCATAACAATAATCTCTCAAGTTGTTAGGATCTCTCGTAAATTTGTTCTTTTCTGTTGTAACAAAATTTAGCTATATGTATGAGAGTTTTTACTATAAATAAAAAAAAACAGCAGAAAATTATTCACTAGCCTAACCTGTAAAATAGGCATTACAATTTGGTGCTTTCGTTGAGAGCCGAACCCAGTGAGTGACCATGGTCGTGTCCAAAAGCGATGAAAAAATTGATTCCATTCTTCAACTACTAGAAAATCAAAAAGCCTTCCAAGAAGCTATGAATGTTCGCATGACCAATTTGAAAGCTCAAGTGGCGCTGCGAGTGGGGTTTGGAGATACCACTACAAGTGATTCCACTCTTCAACCTTTTTCTCGGACCTCTTTGAAATTGGACATGCCCCAATTTGATGGGTCTGAACCACTAGCTTGGATTTTAAAAATCAAGCAATTTTTTTACTATTACAGAACTCCGGAGGATCAAAGGCTCCAAATGGCTTCTTTCTCGATGGAAGGAGAAGCTCTTACTTGGTTCCAATGGATGTATGACAGCAACCTAATATCAACTTGGCAGAACTTCCTTCATTCCTTAGAAGTTCGTTTTGCACCATCACATTACAAAGACCCAAGAGGAGCCTTGTTCAAACTTTGCCAAACTTCAGTTGTTCAAGAATACCAAAACTAGTTTGAATCTCTTACAAATCGAATTGTGGGGTTGCCTCCACCTTTCTACCTAGCTGCTTTATCTTAGGTCTTAAGCCTGAAATCCGAAGAGAGGTGCAAGCCTTCCAACCAATTTCGTTGTCCCAAGCCGTGAGCTTAGCAAAATTGCAAGAGAAAAAGTTCACAGAAGCTTCCACATCAAACCGGTATACATGTCCTTCTCCATATACTGCTAAACCCACAACGTTTACTCTTCCTCCCAACACTCAAATTGTAAACTCATATTTTTCAAAACCCAAATCGAATCCTAATCCGTTTGCTGTCAAATGGTTGTTGCCAACAGAGCTCCAAAGCCGCTGTGAAAAGAATTTGTGTTATTACTGTGATGAGCGGTATCGACCAGGGTACAAATGCAAACATGAGTTTATGCTGTTAATAGCGGAATCAAGCGACCTTGAAATGGATGAGATTGATTTGAACAGCCTCCTTCGTATAGACGACCCGACTCCTAATGACTCGCCTGAACCCCCTGATACAACTGCGGCCCAAATTAGCTTACATGCATTGATGGGCCACATAATACCTCAAACTCTCAAGGTTTTGGGCCATATCAATAACTCTGCAGTCGCGATTCTAGTGGACAGTGGGAGCACTCACAACTTCATCCAAGCTCACATAGCCAAATTCTTGGGACTTTAAGTTGCCCCAGCCCAAAGTTTTCATGTCTTAGTTGGCAACGGAGAAGAGTTCGCATGTTCATCGATCTGCAAACAAGTACCATTACAATTGGGTTCTCACACATTCTTTGTTGATTTGTTTCTATTACCATTAAGTGGAGCTGAGGTCGTATTGAGAGTGCAATGGTTGATGAAGTTCAGGCCAGTGTTAACTGACTATGAACAATTAACCATGAAATTCGTTAGAGAAGGGAAATTTGTTGAACTTAAGGGCCAACAACGAACAACCCCTCAAGAAGCCATAATACACCAAATTAAGAGGATGATTTCCACTGATGGTGTAGCAGAATATTTTCAATTGCAGTTACTATCCTCAACAGAAGAGTCTCCTACACCTTAGTCATGGGTGTCAGAAATTGAGGAACTGTTGAAAAGATATTTCCAACTATTTAAGGAACCGCGAGAGCTTCCTCCTATTCGAGAAACTAATCATCACATTCCGCTCTTGGAAGGGTCAAATCCGATGAATGTTCAACCCTACAAATATTCATATTTTTAGAAACATGAGATTGAACGTCAAATAAAAGAGATGTTGGCTGAGGGAATTATACAATGGAGTACAGTGTCTTCTCATCACCAGTTTTGCTAGTAAGAAAGAAATATGGATCTTGGATGTTTTGCGTTCATTACAGGGCTCTCAACGCGATTACAGTAAAAGATCGATTTCCCATTCCATCAATTGAAGAATTGCTTGACGAACTTCATGGGACAAAGTGGTTTTCAAAGTTGAACTTACGCTTTGGGTACCACCAGATAGGCTGCATATAGGTGATACTTCAAAAATTGCTTTTCGCATACACGAGGGTCACTATGAATTTTTAGTATGCCTTTCGGATTGTGTAATGCACCGGCTTCATTCCAATCAACTATGAATATATTGTTTCAGCCCTACTTGCGTAAGTTTGTTATAGTGTTCTTTGCTAACATACTAGTGTATAGTAAGTCATTAGAAGGTCATATCTTTCATCTGGATATTGTTTCTCAATGTCTCATGACTAACCAATTTTTTTCTCAAGAGGAATAAATGCTTCTTTGCCCAGGAATCGATAGAGTACTTGGGTCATATAATATCTAGTGATGGCGTCAGTCCAGATCCTGAAAAGATTCGTGCAATGGTTGTTTGGCCAACACCTACCAATTTTAAATAATTGCGTAGATTCTTGGGTTTGACAGGTTTCTACCGCAAATTTGTCGAGCACTATGCCTCTATAGCTGCTCCTCTTACGAATCTACTCAAGAATGATTCATTTATTTGGTCTGAAGAAGCACAATAGTCATTTGATCAGTTGAAGGATGTTATGACTCATACTCCCGTGTTGATGTTACCTAACTTCAAAGAGGATTTCATAATAGAAACAGATGCGTCCGGGCAAGGGATGGGGGTTGCCTTGATGCAGAATAACCACCCAATCTGTTATTTCAGTAAAATGTTTTGCCCAAAGCTTCTTTCAGCTTCTACATATGTTTGAGAGCTACATGCAATCACTGTGACTGTCAAAAAATGGTGCACTTACCTTTTGGGAAGAAAATTCATAATCCATACAGATCAACGCAGTCTTCGGGAATTGATGACGCAAGTTGTGCAAACACCTGAACAATAGTATTATTTGTCCAAGTTGCTGGAGCACACTTATGAAATTGTGTATAAACTAGGAGCAACTAACCGAGTAGTTGATGCCTTGAGCAGGCTAGATGAGAGCTCGCCACAAATGATGGGGCTAACAGTACCACAATGTGAATTGGTAACAAAAATACAATAGACTTATAGTTTAGATTCAACACTCAAACATCTGTACCAACAAGTGCTCTGCTACCTAGAGGAATATCCAGGTTTTAAAGTTTTTAAAGGAATTCTTCTTTATCATGATAAGATTTCCATTTCTGACCAATCTCCTCTTAAGCAAGTTCTTTTGGATGAATTTCATGCCACACCGATGGCTAGTCATGCTGGAATTCATAGAACTTATGGGCGATTGAGGGACAATTTTTATTGGAAAGGAATGAAAAAAAGATGTGGCTGAATTTGTAAAATGTTGTGTTGTGTGTCAGTAGATCAAGTTTCATACACAGTAACCCTATGGGTTATTACAACCAATTCCACCTCCCACGGCTGTTTGGGAGGATATATCTCTTGACTTTATAACAGGGCTCCTTTCCTTCCAAACTTATTCTATGATTTTGGTGGTTGTTGACAAATTTTCTAAGGCAGGCCATTTTGGCATGCTCCCAACAAATTTTTCATCTGTTAAGGTTGCTAAATTATTTGCTTCCATGGTGTGCAAGTTACATGACATACCTAAAAGCATAATTTATGATAGGGACCCTGTCTTCATGAGCAATTTCTGGAAAGAACTCTTTCAGATGAGTGGCACGCAATTAAGAATGTCCTTAGCTTATCACCCACAAAGCGATGGGCAAATAGAAGCAATTAACAAGGTGTTAGAACAATATTTGAGAGCCTTCATACATGTTGAACCAAAGCTATGGGGAAAATATTTACACTAGGCAGAATGACACTACAATTCAACAAAGCACTCTTCTACCAGGGTTACTCTTTATGAGATTGTTTACAATCAGACACCTCCTTCTCTACCCCAATACATCACAGGAACTAGTTGCAATGAGGCTTAAATGCAAATCTAACTAAACGACAGGAGTTAGTTGATAAACTACATTCCAAATTGATCAAGGCGCAACATGTCATTAAGTATTATGCTGATAAGAAGAGATTGTCTCACCCCTTTAAAGTAGGTGATCAAGTGCTAGTGAAATTGAGACCATACAGCCAAGTGACAACACGACAATTTCCAATCTCAAAGTTGGCCTAACAATTTCATGGTCCTTTTCCTATTGTGAAACAAATTGGAGAAGTGGCTTTTGAATTGGAATTACCCTCAGGAGCTCAAATTCATCCAGTTTTTCATGTCTCAAAGCTGAAACCATTCCATAATCAAACTGAGACACCTACTTTGGAATTACCACTAGTAGCTTTCAATAACCAACCTAAGTCACAACCCCTTGTAGTGCTATATTGGAGGACTTATGCAGAATCTGATGCAGTAAAAGCATTGGTCCAATGACAAGGTTTATATCCTGAAAATACAACTTGGGAGAATCTTGAAACATTACAGAAAGACTACCCAACACTAAACCTTGAGGACAAGGTATTTGTTGAAGGGAAAGGGGATGTAATGGCCCAAGAAGAGATAATAGAGGATCACAAAGAGGCAGAAATGAGCAGCCCAATAAGAAGGAGCAAGCCCAAATGACAGAGCACCAAGCCCAAGTATTTTGATGACTATAACTGCACAGTGAGAGGCAAAATAAATAGAGGATGGAAATTAAAGTTAGGTCTAAGGGCATAGCACTAATCTCTCAAGTTGTTAGGATCTCTCGTAGATTTATTCTTTTCTGTTGTAACAGAATTCAACGATATGTATGAGAGCTTTTACTACAAATAAAAAAACCAGCAGAGAATTATTCACTCATATCTTTCTTTTTCGTTAGAGGAAGCCTAACCTATAAAATACGCATTATCAAAATATATTTAGGAATATGTCGGTTTCATTAAATCCATTTGTTTGAGTATTTTATAATCTACTATGTGTGGACAGATTTTAAAGATTAAAGTGGACAAATTTTAAAGATTGTTAAAGGTTTCTTAAACAATTTTTATATGTTTATTAAGTGAAAATTAAATTATATTTAAAAAACATTAATTTTATGTTTATATTTTTTTTCATTTTTAACCCTTCCTTTTTATTGTTTTAATTTATGATTTCTATTTACTTGACCGTTGAATAATGTAAAAATATATAAAATTAAATTTTATAAAAAATATCAGTAATCTATATATGTGTGTGTGTGTGTGTGTTAGCACCAGTGAGTTGCTGTCAAGATTTGATGAAGCCAACCATGTGAATAAGTTCAAGACCATGTCATCATATGTGGACTGCAAGAAGAATTCATGAAGATTGAAAGCTCGGTCTAGAACTTAGGATTGTGTGTTGTGTGGCAAGTTTGATTCAATTCAGCATTATAAGCATTTTCAATCAAGGATAAGCTCCATGTTTTCAAATCTGATTTAACTAAGGTTTTGAGAAATTACTAAAATTAGATTTTGAGTTTTGAACAACTATTTTAACTAACTAGAGAAAAACAGTCGACTATTTGATAAAACAATCGACTGAATTTTAAATGACAGTTGTCTATAAATAGTTGGCGCGAAATTTTGGAACATAACGAAATCATTCTGAATCATTTTCCAATCAAGTGCTCTGAGTTTTCCAAGAGAGAGAAAAAACACCTTAATAGTTTTTGTGATCAAGATCATTCAAAAAGCTCTTTAAGAACTATTTTCTCAATACTGTTGGAGCTTTGAATTGACTGTTGTTGCTATACTGTTGATCTGATCATTTTGAATAAGCCTTCTATACTCTTACTTTTATTACTTTTGCAATATGTTCTTGTATAGAAGTGCTTGTGCCATTGTGGTTATTTGAAATCTTTCATTGTACGGAATTCTATTCTGGTGTGAGTTACCTGGTGTGGTAATTTTGTTTGTAGAATGAGTTCTGTACAGGTTGTAACTTGTTGAGGGGATCAGTAAGGGGTTTTTTGGGTTATATAGTGGATACTATATAGTTCTTGATCTGCTGTAGGTTTCAGTGGATTGTTTTCTGTGGAGAGCAGTGTATTCTTGCGGGTAGCAAGTGCTTGAATTTCTGTAAACAAATCTGGTTTGATCTTTTTATAGTGGAAATCCTTACTGTGGAGTAAGGGACTGGACGTAGCCCTTGAGGAAGGGTGAACCAGGATAAATCCTTGTATTATTGTTCTCTCTTGCACTCTCTTGATACTTCTTGATATATATTGTTGACTTTCTTGAATTTTCAGAATCTATTAGAAACTTGTGAAGTGAACTGTTTGCTTAATATTCTGATAATAGTTTAAGTATTTTTGAAAAACATATATCTCACTTGAATACACTTTACTCGTGTTAATTCTGGAACTGAATCATTTTCTAATTCACTGAGTTTACTGTTCATCGGTCAGTTTTTTCAGAAAAGTTGATTTGTCACAATTATTGGTTTAAAAATAGATTTCATACATTAAACATAATTTGTGTTGTTTGATAAAAGGTTCTTTAATCTGTAATTCATTTCAAGCCTGAATTTGATCTAATTCTTTGACTTCTTGAATTAATCTTTAAATACTATTTTTACTGCACACTGTATTTTTCCAGAACTTGCTTAACAGTCTACTGGTCTTCCAGAATTAAAATTTGTCTTCAATTGATTCTGTGTGATTGCATTTATTCTGAAATTCGTTTTGAACCTTTGTTGATTGCAATTTATATCATCTTGAATAATTTTTTTAAAAGATTTTTCATTTCTCACATTGAAAATATATTTGCGAAAAGTTTTAAAGGTGTTCAATTCACCTCCTCTTGACCAAAATATATTTTAAAATATATATATATATATATATATATATATATATATATATATATATATATATATATTTCTTCTATTTTTTACAATTTTAATTTTGTATATTATTTTTAACATTATGTTAAACTTTTGATATAGATATTTTATATTAAAAACTTTTTGTTTTAAAACAATATATATGATTGTATGATTATAATGTTTTTATAAAGAGTAATGTGCATTAATTAAATTTCATTTTTTATGTTAAACAAATTTGATATATATTTTTTATACATCCAATATAAGATTTTTGACATTCATAAAAAAAAAAGGAAATATGTCTATTAGGTGAGAGTAAAAATTAGTAAGACTTAATCCTGATAAATTGATCATATTATTGTTAATTTTTTTCTTGTTTAGTTATTAAATAAAAACATAAATTATTCTTTTAAGTATTTTTAATTTCTACACTTATTATCATTTTAAATAAACAATAAATTTTGATTAAAAAAATCAAAAGAACTATCTCAAAACCAGGTTTGGGTACAAGAGTATAGAGCAAGTGTTAACAGCCAATAAGGTTGTCTTAAGCCAAAGACCTTTAAATGCGTAGAAGGAATATAGTTTTCAAAATATTTATTTAAAAAAAAAACAAAAAATGGACTTAGTTTTGCATTTTTTTAGGCTATTTCTTTTTGCACCCCATAATTTTTATGTGCACTCCATGAGATTATTAAAAGACTAAATTGCCCTCTTTCGATCGTCACCTCTTATCGTTGTTACCTCCTTATCGTCGTCGTCATCCTTTCTTATATTTTGTATCATGAATGAACTTAATCAAGAAAATATTTTGAATTGTGGAAGACACTTTTGGATTGTGTAATAATCAAGAAGGCATAATCTAGATGTTAAAACAAAGTGACTTTTAGATTGCGTAATGCAGAACACACTTTTAGAGTACATAATTTGAAAACTCTTTTATGAAAAAATACTTGCTTGAAGTTTTTTCATGCAAAAAATAACTTTGAATCACATAATCTAAAAATAAAAAGAAAACTTTAAAATTGCACAATCTAAAAGTTTAAAATGAATATCAGATTTTACAGTTTCAAAAAGTCTAAAATAACTTTTATATTGTAAATTTTGAAATTTAAAAAAAAAATTATTACATAATCCAGAAGTAAAAGAGCTTCTTTATTATACTATCTTGAAGGGGGAAAAACTTTAAAGTGCACAATCAGGAAGTTAAGAAAGTTTCTATGAACAATCAATAATTCAAAATTTTATAAATTACACCATCTGGAAGTTAAAAATACTTATGGATTATATAATTTTAAAGTTTTTTGTTTTTTACCAAAAAAATTATTTTTGATTTTCAAATTATACAATATGAAAATCAACTTTTAAGAAAAATGAGAATTTTCATATTTATAAAGGTGCAGAAGGAAAGTACAAGGGTGAAAAAAGAAATCCATGTATTTTTAAGCAAACCACTGATCTTCCTCATAGCTTTCAATATCTTTGAAACAATTTTTTTCCAGGTATGAAAATGTGTTTTTGAAGATACTACATTAATGACAAAAATATTGTAAAAACATAAAATGCAAATTTCAATTTATAACCATATTTTATAAGGTAAGAGGTTGGAGTTAAACTCAAATTTTGAGACATGCTTGGCACAAGTCCACCTGTTCAAGCCATAAACTAAGGTATACTTATCTTTTGAAACACAATATCTAAATATGGAGAACATTATTTCTGTTTTTGTTCACTCTGATCCACAGCTTTGGACAAAATGCAATCCATAGAATGACCTCATCTTCCATTTAAACTGTGATCCACAAAATTGTCCTAATAACACTTGTTCACCATAAAATAGAGAGAGAGAGAAAATGGAGACAATGAGAACCCATGATTGTACAGAAACTGTGTTTCTTTTCATGTATATATAGAGAGAATTATTTTCTAATATATCTTTTAAGTAACATTGTGAAATAGAAGGCCTCAAAATATTAGAAACAATGCAAGCTGTGAAAGAAAAGCTACAGAGCATGAATGCCACACGCAAGGCAAAACAAGAAGCAAAGGCTGAAGAAAAGGTACTTGAAAATTATTATATCGTTAAGCAAGAAAAAAAAAAAAAAAAAAAAAAAAAAAGAGATTTCAACAATTATAGGTATTGCTTAAATCATTGCAGAAAATTTAACACATATTTGTATTCTAAAACTATAGAAAATTTAGACAGATTCCTCTTGGCTACCTTATATATATGTATATGATTTTTAACTCATCGTTTCTTCCTAATTAGGTTAAATGTATGTTTACTTTCATAGTTTCAGACAAACATACCATTTTAGTATGTAAGGAAAATGTAATTCCATGTTGATCACCAGTTCGTTTAAAAAACTAGTAATTTTGATGTCATTCAATTACCAGTAAAAATGTTAACATGGATAAACAAATATTAAATATTATTATAAAACCTTATATTAATATGCTAAATAATAATAATAATAATAATAATAATAACAATAATGAGTAACTAACCTGTGAACATTTTTTATTAGCAATGAAATCACGTGTTAACTATCACTATAATTGCTTAACTTAAAAAATCTATAAGTTGAAACATTTGATATGTAGTAAGTAAAATTCAACGTTCTCTTTAATCATAATTAGTTTCCTGCAGTTGTGAGATTTGTTGGTAACTAAATTCAGTATATTATGATTAATTTTATTTCTAGTTGAACAAAAATTTCTAATAAGATTCAAATATAAATATTTTGAATGATTTTGAAGGCCGAAAAAGAGATTGCGAAAGCAAGAATGGATGTAGCTCGTGAGATTAGGTTGGCAAAACAAGCTGAAGCAGAAATGGATCTTCATGTGGCAAATGCAGGAAAAAGGGTTGAGCAAGAAATATCCAAACGCACTGCTAATAATCCCGAGTTGCTTCAAGAAGCCAATCTCATGAATGAGTCTGCAAAAGCAGGAGAAGCAACTGTTCCCACTTACAGAAACTAACCTAAAAGCATGTTTATAGATTAACTTATTTTAAACAAAATATAATTACATGCTTTATACATTGAGACAAATGTGAAAAAAAATAAGTCTAGAATGTATATTCCACCCATGAAATGCTTTTGTAATCTTATCACTAATCAGTGATGTATATATATTTCTTTTATACTCTCTCTTTAAATTTATTGGCTTGTCTACGTACAATTCCTTTTTCAGTCATAAATGAATTGTTAGTAAAAATGTGTATTCCGAATTCTAAGTATGGTAATTAAGATATTGATGGTAGAGAGATGTAAGTAAAAGTTATGGTGTGGTGACAGTTAATATGTTCAATGAATAAGAGACAGCTAGGCATTTATTGTTTAATTGTAAAATTGCAAAAAAAAAAAAAAAAAAAAAAAAAAAAAAACATCGGAAAAAATGCAATTACTGGATAGGTCTTAATATGGAGCTAACGGTTAAACAAAATATCACTAGTAGAAAAACACATTCTATAATAGAATATAATATTAGTTAAAAAGAAATCAACGTAAATAAAAAATGTAGTGATATTTTTATAAATATTTAAAGAGATATTACGTCCGTTTACACAAATCTAATGTAATATATTATATTTTAAGTCGGTTTCACAAATAACTAATAGTATAAAAAAACTAAAAAATAAAAATTTAAAATTTAAAAATTTTGAAATAGCGGTAGAGATACTACGTCGGTTGGGAGATCCCAACTGACATAGTATCTCCCTCGTGACGCGCGAATGAATTTTGAAAAAAATTGGGTAAAATTTGGCTAGATATTACGTCGGTTAGGACCTCCCAACCGACGTAATATCTCCCTCGAATTAAAATTAGGAATTTATGATACCCTCGCGCGCACTTCATTCTTATGCTTCTTTCTCTGTCATTGAACCCTACTTTACCTTCTCCTTCACTGTTGTGCGTGCCATTGTGTCAATCACTACCTAGTTTCTTTCACTCTTCAAGTTTGGTTTGAAGCACTCCTTAGTTCACATTTTTGGTTGGCGTTTTGGGTGTCCTTAGTTCACGTTTTTGGTTCGCGTTTTGGTTCCATTGATTCGCTTTTCGGTTTCACTCTCACTAATACGTCGCATGTTGTTCTTCCCCATTTTCCTTTGTTCTCATTATCATTGTGGTTTCATTTACTCCATTTTTGCACTCACAGCTTTTGGTAGATTTTGTTCACGTCGATTTGTGTTTACTGTTTTTGCTCTCACTTTCTACAAGAGATATGTTTTCTTATCTTTGAAGTGTTCTATTATTTGTATGACTTCTTTCTGTATGCTTTTATCATAGATTTTGGTTTTTAAAAATTTTAGGACGGAAAAACTTCAAATGGTCATAACTTTTGATAGAAAGCTCGGATTGAGACACTCCAAAAATAAAAGTTGCTCGAAATGGCGTAATGAAGCTTGTGGACAATTCCAAAGGGGATTCGGACACAAATTTTTTTCTAAAATTCTATCATTTAATATTTCTTTTTTATTTGTTTAGTATTTTGTACATCTTTTTTTATATTTCACCTATCTATACTTGTCAAAAAATTTTGGAAATTGTTGTGGTATTTCCTTGTATGGATTAGAGATTTATCAAAGAATTCTAGAAAATTTTAGAATTTTTTTTTTTAATATAGAGATATTACATCGGTTGTGGGCTTCCAACCGACGTAATAGGGTAGATACTATATCGGTTGAGAGCCACAACCGACGTAGTATCTCTTCCTGAACACTATTAGAACTAGTTTTTTACGTCGATGATTTATTTATCAATCGATGTAGTATATGCACATACTACTTTGATTATAGAACCGACGTAAAAAGTTCAAGACTTTCTACGTCGCCTGTATCTACGTCAGTTCTGGAATCGATATAAAATGTCCTCCAGCGTCGATATAGAAAATGTTTTTTTTCTGCCAATGTATTGCATTGAAAGGTGTGTCATGGTTGTCATATAAAGCATTTTGGAATATAGGCTAATATTTAGTCAAAAGAAGATAAACACAAAAAAAAAATATATGATGCACGACATGAAAAAAAAATGAGATATAACATTATGATATTATGCCTAGTCCTGTACTCCTTAGGATGTTTAAAAATGTTGTCATAATGTCTTTGTGAAGGAGTAATTGATAAGAATACTGAATAAGATATTAATGTAAATAATTGGTAAGGTAATGTTGCTACTGTTGAAAATTCTGGGAACATGATTATATTGGCATATAAAAAAGGCAATTCGGTGTTTACCTCGGGTCAGTAGTAAAATTTGTGTGACCAAGTTGATGGGGAGTTATGTGAGTGTTAGAAATCCCACAATCAACTAGAGATGAAACCTTTCAATAGTTTATAAATGGATATAAATCTCATTTTACAAGTCGGTTTTGTAAGGTTGAATTAAACTTAAATTTCACTTCTTGATATAGTATCAGAGCTTATTCTAACACGGTTGTTGAGCTTATCGGGTCACTTGCTATCGGGCCATTATTGGACCATCTTTAAATAATATAGTCTCACACACGAATTGAACAGTCTCAACGTAAAGAAGTGTATTGGAGATCTTATATCGACTAAAGATGAAACTTACTTAAATTTTATTTTTTAATAGTGAGGAATAGTGTATAGGGTGAAGGTTAGGAGCAGTCCCTTTGAGCATATATGTTTATAATGGTACTAATTTGTAAGATTAAGTTGTTTCTAATCTGTAGAGCAAACGTCCTTCCAATAATGTTTAAGGATATTGACTTATACTTACTTTGTTTTAAGGATATTGACTTATACTTACTTTGTAGGCGTTGCGATTGGATAGGAGCCATCACTTATCTTCCAAGTAGATCTATGTTTTCATCTTTTAGATGGGGTCATCGTTTATCATTAGAGCTTCTTATATTATGCTTTGTTCTGTGCTTTGTGTCAGCTCATGAGTGTTATTTGTATATATTAATTATTTTGTGAAAAGGTTAGAACAGCCATGTATTTTACATTAATTTATTATTTTGCTGATAAAAGAATGATGTTTACGGTTATTTGGGAAAATATATGTATATATTTTTGTCAAGATGACTACCCTTTGTGGGAAATCAATTATATTTTCAAAAACATATATTAGTTAAGAATATGTTAAAGATTTATCTTTCAATTTCAAGTATGTCTTTTTACAAATTAGTATGATAATAAGTTTGTAATCAACCTTTGTTGGTGATCTATTTCTAAGAAAAATCTTCATATTATCCAATGTGGCATATTTGTTTGAAGTATATTTGTGTTTTGTTCTTGCAAATAGTCCAAATCGCTTCTATCTATATCTATATATATTCTATATATATATATAGACCTATAACTTATTTAATATATATCACTTCAAAAATATTTCATAAACTGTTTTTCTAAGATTAATAAATTACAAAATTTTGATTTAAAAATATAAAAAATATTTATGTATATTTTTAATAATATTATATCTTCCTTTTAATTTATTATTGAAATATTTTAAATTTTTTAGCATTTAACCTGTATTTTATCACAACAAGCACATGTTTTCATGTGTATATCATTGTATATAATAAAATAACTTAATGCATATTATTTATGAAATCCTAATTAACGAGTTAATACTTGTTCGGAAGTTAGATGTTAAGCAGCTTAATTGTAAAGTGATTCTCATTTGATTAATAGATAAATAAACGATAATTACCAAGCCAAGGAATTCTTATTACAAAAATGCTATCATATTATCAAAAATATGATAGGACAATTCAATAATCTCCACATCACTCATGTGTCAAGAATATAATGATTATATTGATAAAAGTTAGGCAACATCGAACTTTTATTGTTTTGATCTCAAGTTTGTTAAAATTACATCGCTATGGTCAATCACCGCATCTGAGGTATTATCTGTTTTGGAGCTCAGTTACTTCGTCACGGTTTTTTCCTTAAAAGACGCCTTGGTTGGTTAAAGGAGGAATGTGTATTTAAACTGACCTTGGCCTCGACTCCTAAGCAATGTGGGACTATATTGGGTGTACCAGAACAAGCCTCCCAGGTTGAGGGGTAAGGGAACGGATCTCCATAGACGGCGTCAATGTTCCGACCTCAAGTTTGTTGAGATGGCATCGCTAGGGTCAATCACCGCATCCGAGGTATTGTCTATTTTGGAGCTCAGTTGCTCCGTCACGATTTTGTCCTTAAAAGGCGTCTCGGTGGGTAAAGGGAGGAAGATGTATTTAAACTGACTTTAGCCTCAACTCCTAAATGATGTGGGATTGTATTGGGTGTACCGAAACAAAAGTCGAGTCATTGGAAATTATCACAACTCATAAGTACATAATTTATTTTAAAAGATGTGGTGTATAAACGTGGTTTGCCACATTCCATGTCGCATATAATGGCTGACAATCAATTTATCAATTTATAGACAAGGGATTTGAGTAGTTATTACAACAACTCGACATAAAACATCCAGTCTCATCCATTGAACACTCCCAAACTAATGGACAGGTGGAAGGAACCAATAATGTTATCTTAAAAAAACTCAAGAAGAAACTCAGGAAGGCTAAAGGTCTTTAGGTCGAAGAGATACCCAACATATTGTGCATTGCACCCCTTAATCATTTACAAGGGAAACACCTTTCTGACTAACATAGGGTCAGATGTCATAATCATGGTTGACCATCGAGTAATTAACTAACTACAAAATGGGACCTACAAGCTTGAAGAATTAAATAAAAAACTTACTACAGACTTGGAACGTGACTCATTTGAAAATGTGTTTTGAATCATGGAAAATAATTATGTACTTTTTTTCCTCAACTAGAAGTTTATCCATAACGAGGTTTTTTGAGTAATGTTTTAATAACGCACAACTTGAAATAAAAGATTTCTTTTAATGTGCATGCCTCGTAAAAAAATTATAAAGTTATTGGAGATCAAATGATCATCGAATCAAAGCTATGTAATCGACCATCACATCAGTTGAAAGAAATCTAAAGTTATCTGAGATTAAATGATCATCGAATTAAAACTATATAAAATCGTTATCTGAGATCAAATGGTCACTACGGGTGTGTTTGGTGGACTAATTTGGAAGGATTTACTGTTCAAGAGGATGGATTTGGTGGATGAAGGTTGTTTGGTTGACCTAATTTGGAAGGATGGATCAGGGAAGATTTGCAGGATGACATTTTCGTTCATGTCAAGAGATTTGAAGGGATGAAATGGGAAATTAGAAAATAACCCTTGTAAATGAGGTGGAAATTACTAAATACCCTTATAAGTGAGTGATGACTTTGAAATAGAATAAATGCTGCAGGGTATTTTGAAGTATTGGCAAATCCACTCCCTCAACCAAACAAAGCCTACATCAGGTCAAAGCAATACGATTGTTAGAAAATAAACATCAGATGAAAAAAATCCAAAGTTTTTCGAGATCAAATGATCACTTCATTAAATCAAAACAATACAGTCGTTTGAGAAACAAAATGACCATCACAGTTTGAGATTGTTTGAAAATAAACAATAATCACATGGGATCATAATATGAAGTCATTTGAACATAAGAAACCATTATCATAATTAGAAGTTGTTTGAAAATAAACAATTATCACATCAAACCATAATACAAAGACGTTTGAAAAACAATGATCAAAATAATCCAAAATCATTTTAAAATAAATAGATCAAATCTTTTGAAAATAAATAAATATCTAAAAGTAAGCCAACTCACATCAAATAAAATATCATCTGATCGAAATAATCTGATATTGAAACTCGCTCATCCATCAAATCAGTCCATATGCACCTCATTATAAATTCCAAACTTAGAGACTTATATAACTTTTCATATCCAAGATATACAGATATATACATAATAATATAAAATTCAATAAAATCATATACAATTTATCAAAATCAAATATAATCAAATCATATGCAATCATATAACTTATATATTTATCTAGTAATAATTTATTGAAAAACAAATATTTAATAAATCAATATCTCTTATTTATTTTAAATATATTTTGAATACTTCACATGAAATACGTATTCGATTTTCATACTTATTTATATATCCATAATTCCTTTTATATATAAAAATAATTCATCTAAATCAATTTTTCTTAATCTTATTTATCATTGCAACCTTAACCATTATATCCGGAAATGATCACTCCACTTATTAGCACCTTCAGTTTTTTATTTTTCAAAAATGAAAAAAAAAAAAATCTACGTCTTTTCCGATAGGAACAATTGGAATTTGAAAAGTATTAATATCTTTACTTTCTTTTTTCTATTCCACCAAACAATCAATATTATCGTTTCCATTTTCTCCTATTTTCATGATATCAAGCACATCATTGGGTCGTGATCAAAGTTTTTAAGTGATACAATTATCATATTAATTTTATTACTGTGATAAATAATTAAATTTTATTATTAAAACATTTTTTGCTATCAAGATGTTTCAGAATAAAAAGAAAAAATGTTATAAATCATGTAGAATTGAGAATCGTAGAATATAATTTGGAAAAAAAGAGTGGTTTAGGAAAACGACGAAGACCAAGACTATAAAGTATTCAGTAGTAGGTGGCCATTAATTAGATTTTTAAACAAATTTTTTTGTAAAGTATTATTTGATATTTTTTTTTAATATGTTTTTATAATTAAATTTTTTTATAATTAAGGGAAAATAATTGTTTTCCGTTGACAAAAAAAAAGATTGAAAAGAATTTAAAGAGAAAAAAAAGGGATGCAGTGATATTTAAGTGTTATTTTATTAAAAATAATAATTGTGTGCGTTCAATATCGTTTAATTATTTTATAAAAAAATATATTTTTTTTTAAAACTAAATTATGATTTTGTTCTTTTTTATTTTTCATCCTATATTTTAGTTCTTTTTTCTTCGCAATATTGACGTCCAGATTTTGAAAAAACATCGTGGAGTATTCTTAATTTAAATAATATTTTTTATTTTGATCTTTAAATCCAACATGTTCTTTTAAATTATAAAAAAATAATTAACTGAAATATTAAAATATTAAATAATAAAAAATAGTTTAAATTGAAAATAAATAAATTATTCATTTTTATAAAAAAAAAAGCACAATAACTATCATTGTGGTTAAAAATTAAGGAATTGTTTGGATTGGGAAGTGGATTAGAGGGAGTGGATTTGAGGTGATTTAAGAGGAAAGTGTATAGAAGTTTTGTTGTTTGGATTAAAGGAAAGATAGTAAGATTTAACTGAAAAGTTTATAAAAATTTGTGAGTGATGTGATAGGTGTGATAGATATTTTAATATTTTTAAATCAATAAAATGGTAAGATTACAAATTTACCCTTATGTTTAAAAATAATTTAAGTTAAAATATAATTAATTTGTTTGGTGTAATTGAATTATATTTTTGTTATTGATGAAAATATACAACTACATATTTGTTGTTTGAGTTAAAATTAATTATTAAATTTATGTAATTTGTTTGGTTTCATTGATGAAATATTCTTTTAAATTTCTAAGAATATAAATTCGTCTAAGTGGTAAAATTAAATTTGAAATAAAATTTAATTAATTATATGTATATAGTACTTTTGTGTTACAAGAAAATTATTTTTGATACACTTTCTCAAGTAATATAAAAATTATCATTTTCAAATATTGTTGATACATGAATTTTTTTTAAAATTATATTGTAAAAATAAATTATACGTTTATTCTAGTATGTTAGAAGAAAATTATTTTCAATATGGTTCGTCAAGTGAGTTTGATATAAAAATTAAAATTAAAAGCAATTGTTCATATATGCAATTTTTTTAAAAAATTATATTGTCAAAATAAATAGGAAAACGTATTATTTTAAAAGATACGAACAAAGTTCTAAATTTCAGAAAATAAATAAATATAACACAATTAGATAAAATAGTTAATAACATTAAAATAATAATACATCTAATATTAAATTGACACATTCATAAAAAAATATCATAACATGTTATTGTGAAAGTCGTTCAATTTGGTTCTGCACCTTGTCCATTCTCTGTTCCACTCCCTCAAATTGCCTGTCCACATGTATTTGGAAATAATTAAGTGTAGTGTTCATATGAGTCTGCAAATGATCTAATCTGGTGTCGATATGTGTCTGCAAATGATCCAACCTGGTCTATGTGTATATTCAAATTATCCAATCTTTGATCGATGTGAATCCTCAAGCTATTTAATCCTTCTTGTAACTCTTGAAAACGAAACATCTGACCATGGTGGGGGACTGGAGGGACTAGTCCTTCGGGTCCAGGTTGTTGAACATGATCACTGGCTTATGGTGGCTCTTCACCATCTTAGTCATCATCATCATCAGCCGTCCCATATTGCCACATACCATTAACACGAAAGATATTTAGTTTGTGCAATGTTTTTTTGCCAAAGTAATTTGTCCAACCCAGTTGCACACATCTTTCACGGGATAAGTTGATACTGAAGACAATGAATATGCGTGAAATCAACATGGCATACGGAAGAGTCATATTATTATCCTTGCATTTGAGTATGTGCTGCATAATGTAATGAGGCCAATTAATCAATATATTATTTTTGATGGCCCATAACATAAAAATGTCTTCTTGCAGCAATTGAGCAAAGTTTGTTGATTGCGGTCTTAATATATGGATGTAAACGTAATGCATAGCCTATCATCAATAGTGAAGTTGGTGTCAACACCCAATTTTGTCCGGGTAATCTTTTAAATTAAAGTATAATGATAAAAATGAATAAAGAAAAAAATGAATAATAATATAAAAATATAAAAATATTAGTTTAAGTTTTCTTGAAATAATAATAATAAAATAAATAAATAAAATTTAAATTTTTCCATTACAAAAAAAAAGACTAAAAAAGAAAAGGTGGTGATTTTAAAAATAAAATAAAATAAAATAAATAATTAATAATAGAAAAACGAAAATAACAAGAAAATAACAAAAGTATCTAAATTAAAACAATAGAATCTGAAAAAAAATAATAAATAAATAAATAATAATAAAAATAAATATATATTCAAAAAAAATAAAAAATAAAAAAAGAAAGTCTGTTTTCAAACTGCTTACTTGATTTACTTGATTTACACGTTAAAGATAATAAATAAATAATAATAAAATAATAATAAAAAGAATGAGTCAATGACAGTAGACTCCCATGTTCTCACTCTTAACTCCACGTATTGTTTTTTAAAATAAATAAATAAATAAATAAATATTTGTAAATAATAATTTTTAAACCACTCAAATAACAATCCATGTTCTCCACTTAATTAAAAATAAAATTAATAATAAATAATGGTTTTTTACCGTTGAAAAGTGTTTTAAGTCTTATTCTTGGGTAGATTCATTTTTAATATTAGTTTTAAAAAAATTTAAAAAT
>Ga0209700_103909_pt1 | contig 27762 bp, 24 predicted proteins | sample SiratroredBW_FD_187528 | JGI IMG/M metagenome (GOLD analysis project Ga0209700, IMG submission 187528) | Root nodule microbial communities of legume samples collected from California, USA - Siratro red BW (SPAdes) (version 2) | ecosystem: Host-associated > Plants > Roots > Nodule | place: USA... | reverse complement strand
TTAGTAATAAATTTAGAATGAAAAATTTGAAAATATTATATAATTTTTTAAATAAATTTATTGTTAGTTTTTAAATTATATTTATTACTAACTAAATCTATTTCATATATTAATAACTAAATTCATATAACTTTTCTTCTTAGTAACCACTCTTTTATTTAAATTAAATTAATTTTTTTTGCATTTATTTTAGGTACACATTAGCAATAGATCACACCTGTGAAACAAAACAAAAAAGGAATGGGTGGAGAATATTAACCCTACTAAAATTGTACAATATTCTCACTATATTAATTAACTAATTAATTGAAATATTAGATGCATAATTTCATCTAGTAAATTAAGATCTTGTCCTTTTTTTACTATTTCATTTAATTTTATATTATATCATGGAATAAGGCCACTATTTCTTTACAATAATATGGTGTCTCTTACACACGATTTATCCATATCTAGAAATAAATAAAAAAATGCACCATTTCAGGAATTTCAAAAAAAAATTACACCAGTTTGGGAAATTTACCATATATATATATATATATTAGTTTTTAATTTTATATAAAAATATATAAATATGTCAATTAGAATATATGAATAAAACAATCCAAAACATAAAAAAAAAAGAGTTCAACCTTTTTTGAATCACATAAAGGAGCTATAAATAAATTTATAAAAATGAATTAGAAAATACAGGTGAGTGCTATTTAAAAGAAAAAAAGATAATAATATAGATACAGGTGAAAATAACAATAAGAGAAGTAACGAAGTAAATAATCTTGATTCTCAAAGTCATGACAATGGGAAGAAAATTACAAAACTAAATAATTATACTATTAAGAATATGTATGATCATGGGAGAATATTGACATGCAATTGAGAGACTTACTAGTAGAAAAGAGTCCTATTAGAGTAACTTATATAAATCTTTCAAAAAATAAATACTCCAAACACTATTCTATATCAAATTACATTCAAAAATTACCTAATAGGGAGAAACATAAAAAAAGTTGACTCATTTATTTTAGATATTTAGAGATAAAGTCTTATGTGTTTTGTTATAAATTGTTTAATGTTGTTATTATTTATTTATTTATTTATTTTTATAAGTAAGCTATCCACCCAGTAGTATAGACTGGATCTTGATGACTTGATTTATTTTTAAAATTAAATATTTTAAAAAATTAAAAAATTAAAAAATAATAAATTAATTGATATTCTTAATTATATAAAAAAATAAATTATTTTTTAAATACATATATAACTTATAAAATAATGTTAAACTTTATTAAAAAAAATATGTTATTTATTATGATAATTTAATAAATAGTTTTATATCACAAAAATCTCAAAAAATAAGTTATATAAAAATATTTTAATTTTAATAAATTATTTTATTGATTAAAAAAACCTCATTTTTTCATTTACTTTATGTTGTCCCACGGATCAAGATAAAGAACTTAGAAAAACTCTTCAATATGTCAAAATGAAGACAAGGGACTTAAAAGAGGCTCTTGAATTCAATTTCCATTCCCAATAAAAGTTGAGAATGTTAGCTATTTTTTTTTTAGAGTAGTTTCCTTGTGCATTTGGATTAATATTTTTTAATACTTTATGTCTGGATTTTTACAGTAAATAAATAACTTATATCATCTTATATGACAAAAAGTTTATTATATTTTTTTTTTTTAAATTTAAACATTTATATTCTTTATGCTTTTTATTCCGGTTGAAATTATAATTTCTTTAATATGATAAACTGGTAGAATTTAATGTTATAAATTGTATTTACTACATATATTTCACTATAAATAATTTCAAGTAGCGCACTTAGATCATGATTAAAAAGAAGTGTTTAAATTTCTTAGTTATTAAAGTAAATCATTAGCTATAAAATTTATTTATTGTCATAGCAAAAGAAGTTATAAAAAAATAAACTATTTCCTCTTAGATTTAATAGATTTTGTTAGTATTCGGAACAAAAGTTATCCTTAAAATAATTTCCGAAGATACATGATCAAAACTACATTTAATGTGTTTTCAAACTTACATTCAACATGGTTTCATTCCAGAGTTCATTTGATTAATCAATATTATACAATATCTTCAACTACAGTTAATGCGAGGGGCAATTTTCCATTGATTGAATGAAGCACTTCAACCTATAAAGTTTCCATTTTAACCTTTGAACATACCTCTTTCATACGCAGAATATATGGACTCAAATATATATATATATATATATATATATATATATATATATATATATATATATATATATATATAATTTTTTTTTTCATATATTTGTTTACCTGTAAAACAGTATCTAAAAATAGGAGCTTAAATAATCCTTTCACTGAATTTTCAAATATTAAGATAAATAAAATCAATCAAATAATAAAAAATAAATTCAGCATTTGAAATTAGAACATATACTTTATGAGCAAGGAATATTAACTTGATTTTTTTTTCTCAAATTTTGTATAATAATTGTCTTTTAAATTTGTTCGGGGTGGTTGGATTCAATGTATTTTTAATATGTGATTTCAGTCAAATTTTACCAGTAGTTCAAAGAATTTCAAGACAAGATAATGCACATTCAACATTAAATTTGTCATGTAATAAACTGAAAAGTTTTGTGACCTAATAAGAATAAGATACTTGATAATTAGTCCTCTAATAACAATCAATATGTAATAAAAAGAAATTTAGTGAATGACTTTTAAAAGTTGAAACTGACCAGATTCAACAAAAGGTGGGTAGAGTTAAAAATACCAACATATATTTTCATTCCAAATTTTAACTTTATAATATAATAAATATTTGATTGATTTAGCTTATCTTAATATTAATGAAAGTTTGACCATCATTTTCGATTTTAATGAAATGATTATTTTAACTCCCACTTAGAAGATTATTTTAGAGGTAAAAAGAAAACATATTATGACATGGATATATAATGAAAAAAAAATATATATCTTCGTTCAGTTTCTTTTATACAAAAATGAGATATTCAAGTTGATATGAATTTTTTGTTGTTGAAATGTTTCACTCAATCAACTATTTAGTATTATTCCTACATTAATTATAGTTGAAGTAAAAGCTCTTATAATGTTTGCTTAATATTGATTAATTAAATGAAATCTATAATAGAACCAGACTATCAATAAAGAAATTTCATGTTATTGAATTGACATAGATTTTTATTCTAAAAACGACTTTGATTCTATAATCAAATATTATTTATGAAATTTAAGAATTGTACTTATTAGCATGTTTTAAATTTGTTTTCATGTTCAGAAGCAACATTAATATCTTTAATCAAATCATATATCAAATTCATTCAAGAAAATCTCTTAACTCTAAATAATTACCATGTGCCACTAGAAAGTCTTATAATCCTTTTGATGAATGAAAATATATGGAATTATGACCACCATTAAATAAGTAATTGCGGTGACCAGACTTTTAATTTGAAACGTTTAAAAGCACACAAATTTGATCAAATATTTTTTATTACGGTAACAATATTCTCACTTACTACCATATGCTTATGTTCATTATTTAGTAGAGAAAAAATATTAAACAATTAAATGATGATACCTAAGTCATTATATTAATAATAAATGATTAAATGAGATAAACGTTAAGGAAAATAATTTTAATTTAAAAATGAATAAGCTGATCTATTATTGGTCACAAAAAGAGAGGGAGAGATTCTTGTAGAACTCAGGTGCCACCTCACAAATTCTAATATCTATAAATATTATTTTATATAATACATTGATTGATCTATGTATTTTGTATTTATTTATTTTAATAAATAATTATTTTAAAAATATACTGGTTTCTGTCATGATTCGTTATTAACCCAATTTTTTCTATTTTATTTTATTTTTTCATTAAAAGCAACTTTAATACAATGCACAAATAAACAATGTTTCTCATTGTCCTATTTTCATACTATATGTAATAAACAAAGTTTCATAAAATAAATAATAAAAATGCTAGTTGTTATATTTATTACGTTGTTATAGATGCATATGAAATTTTATATGTAGTTGATATTGGGCTTTGGACTTAATTGTATTAGGTTAATGTCTTTTTTTTTAAAGTATTATATTTGGACAATTCCTTTTAGCAGTCGGCATTTTTTAATCTCCCGCGCTTTTCCCACTGTATTATTATTATCGTTATCGTTATTATTATTATAAACATTATTGTTGTAAAAAAAAAATCTTATTTTAAAAACTCTTTTCAGAACACATTTTATTTTAAAAAATATATTTAGAAAGATATTATATATATTATAAAAATCCTATTTCAGAAAGTTTATTTCAAAATCTATTTCATCCCTTCCAAAAATTTTATTTCACAAATCTTGTTTCAGAAATTTTATTTTGTTTTAAAAAACATGTTTCAAAATATATTTTATGAATTCGAGAAAGTGCGTTCTGAAAATATTTTTAGAGCAAGTAATTTGAAAATCACTTTAAAGAAAGCTAAAATATTTATTTTGAAAATTGAGGGGTGCAGATTCAAACTGAGGAGGTGCAGGCCCTATTTTTGTTTTAAACAAACCCAACTTTTCTTGACCCTAAACTACAATACAGCGACTTCTTCCTGCACCTGCATCTTCATAGGTTCTTCTTTCACCTCTATAAAAATTTATATTTCTCCAAGACCTTTGTGAAAAAGACTTAAGTGTCCTTAAAAAAATAATGTAAAGGTGGGTGAGGGATGAAAATGGAGATGCGTGGTTAGAGTTTTGCTAGGTTGTGCTCGTGTAGTGTTGCTTTGCTAAAGGCAGAGGTGATTGGGTGTGTATGGTGGGTCGTGGTGGTGGGGAGTTTTTGGATGTATTTAGAGGTAAGTTGAGGTGGCGTGGGTTAGATTTATATTTTGGATTACGTAATCTGAGAAATTATGGAAAATCCAGAACTTTTTTTTTATTGGAAGTTATAATTTTGAACTAGCCTACTTTAGAATACTTTATTGACTTTCGGCTTAGCCTAATTTAGAATAGAAAAGTATATTTTAGATTACATCTGAATTTCAATTTAAAAGCTAATTTTATATTTCAGAATATGCTAATCAGAAGCTAATTTTATATTATGGAATAGGATAATCCGAAAGGTAAATTTTGTATTATGAAATAGGGTAATTCAAAAAGGTAAATTTTGTATTCCAAATTCTGATAAATTTTAATTTGGAAGGTAATTTTGTATTTCGAATCCAGAATATGTTTTTGTATTCTGGATTTCATCGATCACAAATATATTTGTGTAGTATATTTATATTTGGAGTTGTTTCTTATTTTATTTACTTAAATGAAGTTAAATATTGCATGTGACGATGAATGCATATGTTTAGAGCATAATATCTAATGAAATAGATAAAATATTGAATATGGAACAATTAGAGCTAGTTAACTTTGATGGTGGTGAATGTATAAGTCATTTTACAATAGATGAAGTAAATTGATAATTTGTATTTTGTGTAAGAATTTGGACATGTTATGTGATGAGAATGTCGTGTGTTTTTTTAGGTATTTCTAACATGAGGTGACTTACTTCAATGGATTCGTGGAGTTGCCTTTAGCCTTGATTTTGTTATTGTCATACTTAGATACGACAAAACAAACAATCAATAAGGAAGGAACACAATTGCGTTATTAGGTTGTGAATAGAGTGATAAGTACAAAAAACACAAGCATGGCTTAGATGTGACTGTAACAGGTACAAAAAAGTGTGATTGTCCTTTCAAATTGTGGGGCAAACCTATTCCCAATGAAGGGTGGGTGTTGAAGGTCATATGTGGAACACATAATTATACATTGTTTGAGACATTAGTTGATCATCCTTATGTTGGAAGGTTAAAACCTGATGAACATGTGTTGCTTGTGGACATGACGAAAAGTCAAGTCAGGGCGACAAACATACTACTAACCTTGAAAGAGAACAATTTGGACAATGTGACAATAAGTAGGCAGTTGTACAATGCCAAATATACATATAAGATATCACCTAGAGGATCAAGAACTGAAATGCAACATCTAATGACATTACTTGAGCGTGACTAATATATTCATTGTAGTAGGTGTCATAAGTCTTCTAAGGTTGTGAGTGATGTTTTATGGACACACCTCGATTCAATGAAATTATTGAAGCATTCCATATTGTGTTGTTGATGGATAACACATACAAACAAATATAGGTTTCCTTTGCTTGAAACAGTAGGCATCCACATGTTTGATTTTCTCAACTACTTTTGTGTTGTTATCTAGTGAATGTAAAAACAACTTTACTTGATCTCGAAAAGACTTAGAGGGTTGTTTTTAAGAGCTAATTTGTTCCTTGAAGTCATTATTTGTGATAGAGAGATCTTGCTTTGATGAATGCAATTAACATGGTTGTTTCCTGAAGCTTCTAACTTTATGCCCATTCCATATCAATAAGAATGTGAAAACAAACATGATACAAAATCTCCAAGCCGGAGGTGCAAAACAAAAGCCAGATATACCTATGGCAATGGAGAATGGCTTGGATTTTAGAATAATTTCACTCAAGCTTCAAGGAAGAGCTCTTGGATGAATTCTTGAAGGGTTTCTTGGATGAATTTGAACTTCAACGTTTGTGAAAAAATCATTAATAAATAAAGAAAATGCAAGAAACAAAGATAATGTTAGGAATTAGAACAACACCTTGTGCCGCCCGAATTCATAAGATAAACAAAATGGTGATTTGCCACTTATGACCTAGCCCACAAGATAAGAGTCAATGCTAGGAATTAAGAAGAACCTTGTGCCACTCCAATCCATGAGATAAGCAAGATGGTGAATCACCACTTGTGACCTAGCTAGCTCACAAGATAAGAAATCCGAGCGAGAAACTCTCCACTTCCATTTGATGAACCATGACGTGCCACCAAGAGATAAGCTATGAAGCGTCACTCTAAGATACGCAAAGGATAAACACCACTTGAGATATGACACACTAGAGATTTTCAAAAATTTGTATTCATCATTCCAAATCTACCAAAATAAGTAGTACAATAGATGTTTTTATATAAAATTCACGCTGGAAGAGGAACAAACAAATTAAACATAAACAAATAAAAGGAAAATTACATTTATTTTTATTTTTCAAATCACATCATCCTCCCCTTCTTCAAGAAAATTCGTCTAGAGTTTTAGTTGAGCTAATCTCCAAAAATTCAAGTTGCCCTCCACGTGTTTGATAAAATGCCTGAACCACCCTTGAATAACACCAAAAGCTTTGAGTGTACCAAAGCTCTGATACCAACTGATGATAAAATACGAGGAATGGGCCGTTTTGATATTCAGTTTGAGAAAGTGATGGAGAAGCTCCTTGGCGCTTTAGCTTGTAGCTCACGATCCAATGGATGAAGAGCATGTTCGAGCCATTTGCACCAAACACATTGGATGGAAGGAGCTCCTCATGATGCGAAAGCAATGGATGTGGAGGAATTCACCATGGAAGGAAGCGTGCAAGGGATTTTGGTGAAGAAGATAGTGAAAGCCTTGAAGGAGGTTAGGCCAACCTTCAAGAGAGAGCTTCTAGCTTCTAGGATAAGAAACTCAATGTGAAACTTGAGGCAATGTGCTGAATCATTACTCAAATCAAGTCTACAAGAGAGGTTCCTAGACCTCTTATTTATAGAAGAAAGGATGAGCTACTTAGCTTCCCATGCAAGCTATCTAGGTAGGGTATGGGAGAAGCTAGGTCTAGAAACCCTAGCTTATAAGACAAACTTCTAACCCTAGCTTCTATGACAAGCTTCCCAAACCTAGCTTGCACTCCAAAGCTCTCACAAGGTGGTTACAAGTAGCACAAGGAGAGAGCTCCTTGTGCTACTTGGACTCTTGATCAAGCCCAACATTATTTATGGACCTCAAGGCCCAAACTTACACTACATGGCCCAAAAATACAAGACCCAAATTTATTCTACTTGGCCCAAATACAAGGCCCAAATTATTCTAAACTATTCTAAATAATTTATACAAATTAGAGGACTTCTTCTTAATACTCTATTTTCTCCACAGGGATTTCTTCATGTTTGTATTTGGGTTCGAGCAGCTGATTAAAAGCCCAAATAGGATGAGATGGGCCCAATCTTCTAAAAAGCTCTTAATTCTCCCTCTAGCTCTTTGTCCTCTTTATTCTTTGATTAATGTCGCTGGGGCGTACTCCATCAGAAAGGATATTGACGCCACACTCAAGAAAGATGAGAAGGTGAGTGATAAGTCATGATGTTGATCGCCACAAGTTACCCTGATAAGATCAAATTTGGGTTCTTGTAAATTAGAACTCTATAAGTTCTCACAAAAAGAAAACTCAATTTGCTTTCAAAATTCATATTTATCCATTACATTTTTAACTAAATCTTTTTATAGGCCAACTTATGTGAGACTCTCTAAATTCTATATTAATCTTGACTATATAACTACGTAACCTTTAAGACTCACTAGTAATTAATCCCCCCTAGTGTTGTCTTTATTTTCCACTAAATTTATCATTATTTTCCACCATGAGAATATGAATGATTAAACTTTTTTGTAGTTTTTTTTCTCATGTGACCATTCAACTACTTAATTAAAATACATAATAAAAATTATAAAGAAAATTCAAAATTATATTGATCCCCTTAAGATCATATAAAAAATGCTAGTTAATTCTAAAGAGGCTTAGGACCTCATTATGGATGCATGTGGAATTATCATCGATTCTACAGATGTTGATGCATTTCAGGGGTGTCTTAAACATTTAGAATGTGTTTGTGCCTCCATGGCTGTTATTTGTTGAATACGTGAGTAAGACATGGATCTTTCCACAAAGGAGAAATTTGTGAAGGCATGGACAAACAAGGTGATGCATTAAGGGAATCTCACATCAATAGGTAAGTTTGTATCTCATTATGTATTAGTTTAAATGTACAAGTATGAACTTTCTAATTTGTCTTTTCTTTATACTGGGTTTAACAAGCTCATTAGAATCTTAAGCGAATATTACAAAATAATATGGGAGATTTGTGTATTTGCTGGGATGCTGTGAACAAGGTGATTATACTCAAACATAATGAAATAAAGACATTATTTGAGATAAGTCTACATGTTGAATGTCACATTTTATAAACGTCTAGTGGGTTTTGTATCTAAATGTGCATTGATGCATATTGTTGAAGAGTTTGATCTGGTGAAACATATCGATTTTGATAGTGAACGGTGTGGATGTGTCTTGAGGTGTACTCACGGTTTACCATTTGTTTGCGAATCAAGTCGATATGACTTGGGTATGATACCACTTAATGAAGTTCATGTTATGTGGACAAGACTCAGTTTCTCGTATATGTCATCAAGTGATTCATCCTTAGAATTATCTATTAAGTAAGAATTTGATGTGATATTAAATCATTTCAAATAAGTTAATATCACAAGAAAGTTCACAATTAGGAGCAAGTTACATGAAATTGCTTACCCACCATATATGACCTTCATGTGTTGTAACATCCCAAATTTTATAAAACTATTTAAAAATATGAATTATTACATCATCTAATCAGATGTGAAGAGTCAAATTTTATATTAAGAAATATATCAGGAGATTAGACGATAGATAGTGAGTCTACAATGATGTGTACGCTACCAGACGAAAGCAATAATCAAGAAATATCAAATTTCTACGTGATGGATGAATTCTAAGTCATCAGACAATACTGAAGTCAGAGGTTAGAGCAATAGGCTTTAGACACAAAAGATGAAAAGTTTATCTAGTAGAAATTTATAACATGGACGAATTGATGGTCTAATCTTAGAAACCTCAGAAGATATAAATTGGAATCAGGCACTGGAGGAATGAAGTAACCATTGCCTTATAGATGATTAGATGACGAATCAATGACAGTAAATTTCCTCTATTTATGAAGAGTTAATAAAATTTTACCATGATGTGACAAGTTTAAATGATAATGTTTTTTTTTTTCATATAAAGACTAGAAAAGCCTAAGTAAATATCTTTTCTAACACTTTTATACATATAAATGAATATATAGACTCCATATCCACTATTTACTAGAGATATTTCACATTTTAGTACTTATCTCTTTATAAATAAATCCAAACTAAATTCAAAACAAATCCAAACTAAATTAAAAAGAATAAATTTAATTATAACTATATGGTTACAAGTGAATAATAGTTATTCATAACTTCTCTATAAATAGTGTCTGAGAATTCACAATACATAAGAAAATAATAAAAGAAAAGTATGAGACAAACTTGTGTGAGAAAATATTTTTTCTTACGTTAATACAAGTTTCTTCGATAAATAAAAAGGAAAATAAGCCATACAAACTCTTTCCAAATTACAAAATCCATTTTTTTTCATAACATTCTCCATTGTACAATTTGAAGTCATTTTTGGTTATGGCAATATCTTTTAGATTGTCTAATTTAGAATATATTTTAAAATAAAATACATTTTGAATTGTATAATTTAAAAAATACTTTTAAATCTAAAACTTATTTCTAAATTATACAGTCCAAAATATCTTTCATATGAAAATTACTTTTAAAATAATATCAAAACTTTAAGAAACCATCTTACTACTCACTCCTCTTTCCCTCAATGATGACAATACATATTTCTACTTGGAGCAACGTCCAACAACGACTATGACAGGAAGGAAGATGCGATGCAGATGAAACTCAAACGACAGCAGTGACGAAGCTTGCTAGCTGTGTAGTGCAAGTGCAAGAGTATGGAGGTGTAAGTGAATTGTCAGGAATTTTAGGATTATTAATATATTTATTTGAGAATCTTTTAGTCTATTCACGTTCTCTATGGAGGTGCAGGAAGAAACTGTGGAAGTGCAGGAAGAAGCCATCCAACACAGCTCGTTGGCCTAATGAAAAGTTCCCAAAGTATATATATTAATCTGTATTGATCATGAATCTCAACGACCGAGAATTGGAAATTGCCATAGTAAGGAATTAGAGAATGTCTTATACCAAAATGGACTATTCCTCTCCTCTCAAAATTACAAATCAAATAAGTCGTATTTTACTAAGACCAATAAATAGAGACGAGGTTATAATTAAAACCGCTAGTAAAAAACCGAAATAACTAGTGATAGTGGGCATATAAAAACTAAATGAAATATGTTCGTTCTTTTTCACATATACAATAAACGTTTATAAGAATATTTAGGAGATTAGAGTTTCTTATCAGTTAATTAAATTTAAGCAATCAAAATTTCATTTTTATTAGTATTAAATCATAAAATAGTACTCATTAACACTTTTTTCTTTAATTCTGTAATTTTGTGGAATCAAGATTTAATGACTCATACTTAAAATACTTAATTTAATGCTAAAAGCTCAACAAAATTTGAATGTTTCACATTTTAAAATTATAGAAAGCCTAATACATTCTATACTATATGGAGGACCGATTACCTAAACCAAGACACAATTGCACACAAGTAAGCTAATCGACCGAACATCGTTCGGAGAGTCGACCGAGAACTAATCGGTCAATTAGGTTCCTTACGCATCAACTGACACGTGGCGCATGACACGTGGCACGTATTAGATAAGACACCATAATGGGCCATGGGCCCATCCATCTAAAGCCCATCCAAATCACCATAAAAGCTAAAGAAGTCCCACAAAATACGGTACTGTTATTTTATCCAATTTTTTTCTGTGTTCACTTAGACCCACACTGACTTGAGCGTCGGAGTGCATGCAGGACCCCCTCCCGGGATTGTGTGTAACCGAAGACTTGAGGGAAAGGAAGAGTTATCAGGGTAATCAGGGGAGAAAGCTTGAAGACACTGTTGCTTGCTGGAGCCAACCGGTCTCATGCAAGAACATTTTAGCGCCTACCGAGGGGCTGAGATCAGCCCGGCAAAAGCGATGGTGACGACCAGAAATCAAGGAAGCCAGCAAAATCACTACAGAGAGGACCCAGCGGCCATACTGGCCAAGTTGAAGCAGGAACTGGAGGCTATCAGGAAGTTACGAGAGGAGGACCGGATGCGTCACGCTGGCGCCCTTGACATCCTTCACGAAGAGAATTAAAGGTTGAGACAGAGGATCGACAAGACGAAACGGGAGCGAGTCCATACCGGAAATACTACCGGGGAAGGCTCCCGACATGAAACTCGAAGAGAAGAAGACTCTCGGCGTGAAAGTCGAGAAGGTTCTCGTCATGAGGGCTGAAGAGAGGAAAGTAGTCGGCCAAGACACCGGAAGGAAGTACGAGAGGAAACGTCTCGGACGACGGTGGCCAACACATCCAGCCAATATCCTTTCACGGATGAGATAATGACTACCAGGCTGCCCAAAGGATGGAAAAACCCGACACTAGATAGGTACGACGGGTCGACTGATCTGGACGAACACATTAACGCGTATGTCGCGCAATTGTCCATCTACACAACAGACACACATGTGTACTGCAAGGTTTTCCCGGCCTCCTTGAGGGGAGCTGCGGTTAGCTGGTTCACCCAACTCCCTCCTAAATCAATAGATTCCTTTGAAAGTCCTAAAGCGAAATTCGTAGTACAATTCGCGACTAGCAAGCCGCATCACCTGACACCCATTGCACTAGTAAACGTGTAGTAGGAAAAGGGAGAATCACTTCGGACGTTCATGGATAGATTCAGTCAGGTCGTCTTGAGCATTCGTGGCCTCCTACCCGAAGTAGCAATGGCGTATTTGACCACCGCTCTCCGATCCGGACCATTCGCTGATAGTTTGGCCATGCAATCGGCCGCCACTATGGACGAGCTTCGTGAAAGAGCCGCGCAATTCATGCACGTCGAGGAACTTAGAGAATTCAAAGCCCAGGCCAGGGTTGAGCAGAACCATGGGAGGAGGAATGACCGAGATCGTAACCCACCGAAGATTAGAGAGCCTCCTCGACCTTCCAGGTTTGCGAAATATACGCCTCTTAATACTGGCCGAGCGCGCATCTTAGAAGAGGCACTTAGCACCGAGCTTATCACTGCTCCCCGAAAGTTCCCATCACCTCCTCGCTCAAACCAAGCACTGTCGATATCATCGTAATCATGGTCATAGTACGGAAGAGTGCATCGCCCTGAAAGACAAGATAGAAGAGCTCATACAAGCTGGACACTTATAACGATATGTGCAGAGAGGGGAAAGAGGGCAATACGCCCGAGAAAGGGTAAGAACTCCCGAACGTCGAAGTCCTAGACCCCGAGAGGGAGAGCGACCGAGACGTGATCGGTCCCGGGAGCGGAGCCCAAGACCTCGTAATAGTAATCGAATTGTGATCAACACCATCTCAGGTGGCTTCGGGGGCAGAGGACCATCGTATTTAGCGCAGAAGAAACACTTAAGAGCAGTCAAAAGCGTGCATGTAGTTAATCACCAACCGAGGACAAGCATGCGGACATCGTCTTCAGTGACCGAGACTTCAGGAATATCGACACCCAGCAGGATGATCTAATGGTTAGCCAACTGCAAAATCAGGAAGACACTGGTTGATTAGGGAAGCTCTGTGGACGTATTGTATTGGAAGACTTTCAAAAGGATGAGTCTAGACGAGGATGCCATTATCGCCCTGGACGAACAGATAGTAGGCTTCTCTGGAGAAAGGGTGAACACGAAAGGTTACGTTGATCTGCATACCAAATTCGACGGGACCGACCGAGGTCACCGAACAATACTTGTAAGGTATTTGATTGTCGACGTCAATACGTCGTATAACGCACTATTGGGACGACCATCCTTGAACAAGCTGGGAGCCATCGTTTCAACTCCACACCTCGCTATGAAGTTTCCATCCGAACGCAGAGGTGTCGTCACCGTTTATGCAGACCAGTGTACCGCCCGTGAATGCTATGTGGCCAGTCTCAGGCTAACGCCAACGCCGACATCGGTCAAACGGGATGTAACCCAAAGGATGATTGCTATGGCAAACTTAGATCCGTGAGTTAATGATGAGATCCTAATGGAACCTAAGGACACAATGGAGGAGTGGCAACTAGGAGTGGAAGGCCAAAATACACAGTTGGGAAAAATCCCTAACACCTGAAGAGAACCAAGCATTGAAGACAAAACTAACTGACAACAAGGGTTTATTTGCCTGGACGGCCGGCGAATGCCGGAAATTGACCCCCGCATAATGAGACACAGACTGTCGGTGTGCAAAGAAGCAAGGCCAGTCGCTCAAAAGAAAAGGCATTTCAGGGAGGAAAAAAGGCAGGCGACCATGGAAGAAGTGCAAAAGTTGCTCCAGGTAGGTTTCATCCGAGAGATCCAGTACACCACATGGTTGGCAAACATGGTTCTCATGAAGAAGAGTAATGGAAAATGGAGAACGTGTACAGATTACACAGACTTGAATAAGGCATGCCCGAAAGATGCATATCCTCTCCCCAACATTGATTGGTTGGTCAATGAGGCAGCCGGCCACAAAATTCTCAGTTTCTTGGACGCTTTCTCAGGGTATAACCAAATACCAATGCATGAGTCAGATATGGACAAAACGTCCTTCATCACAAAGACTGCCAACTATTGTTATCAAGTAATGCAATTCGGTCTCAAAAATGCAGGCGCTACCTACCAGAGGTTGATAAACCGAGTGTTCGAGAAACAAATCGGTAAGAACATGGAGGTATACGTAGATGACATGGTGGTCAAGTCAAAAACATTTAAGCAACACCTTGAGGACCTGACCGAAACATTCGCACAAATGCGTCTTTACAACATGAGGTTGAACCTGACCAAGTGTGTTTTCGGAGTGGAAGGAGGAAAGTTCCTGGGTTTTATGATCACACATCGAGGAATAGAAGCCAACCCCGACAAGTGCGAGACAATATCGTCTATGAGGAGCCCGACTAACCTGAAGGAAGTACAAAGATTGGTAGGGCGGCTGACATCCTTGTCCAAATTCTTGCTAAGGCTGACCGAAAAGAAACGTCCCATAATCAAAGTTCTGAAAAAGGCAAACAGGTTTGAGTGGGACGACAAGTGTGAGGACGCCTTCAATGAAATAAAGGCAGCAGTATCCTCGACACCAATCCTTGAAAAACCGTCGGTAGGATGTCGATTGCTGCTTTATTTATCTGTTTCAGAGAATGCTGTAAGTTTAGCTTTGGTTCAAGAAGAGGGATACCAGCCCGTCTACTTCACAGGTCGAACACTCCATGATGCGAAAACCCGATATCAGTTGATTGAAAAGGCAACTCTCACTTTGGTATACACAGCAAAGAGGTTAAGGCCGTATTTCCAAGGACAACCCATAACAGTAAAGACTGATTACCCGGTCGGAAAGGTCTTCTTGAGACCCGATTTGGCCGGACGAATGATCTCCTGGTTCGTCGAATTATCAGAATTTGACTTGTCTTTTAAGCCGAGAGGCCCTATAAGGGCGCAATGCTTGGCCGATTTTGTAGCAGAATTACATGTCCTGGTCGTAAACTTACGGACTGACAATCAAGATGAATGGAAGCTATACGTAGATGGCTATTCAAACCAAAAGGGTTGTGGCGCAGGCGTAGTCTTGGAAAGCCCGAGTGGAGTGAGACTTGAACAATCATTACATTTCGCCAACAATTAAGCAGAATATGAGGCCCTCATTGCCGGTCTTTCTTTGGCCATGGATATGGGAGTAAAACACTTGATCTGCTTAAGTGATTCACAGTTGACGGTCGGCTAGGTGAATGGTAGCTTTCAAGTAAAGGACTTGTTGTTAACTGCTTATTACCAGAAGGTATTAGCAATCCTGAGCCACTTCAAGACCGTCAAGCTAGAACACAAAGTCAGGAGTAACAATTCAAGAGTTGACGCGTTATCCAAACTCGCTTTGGGAAAGGGAAGAGGCCGTTATGACTCAGTGATACTGCTTACTCTAAGCCAACCATCGGTATCCGTCGTGGGGAGCGTTACCAATGAACCAAAGAAAGAAGATGAACACCTGGACGCAAAGATGACCGACAAGGTAACGCTAATGACGGTGGATAAGGAGCTTGGAAAAGATGATTGGAGACGGCCTATCAAGGATGCGATCAAAAGTATAACTGATGGAGATTGTGTGCAAGACAAGACATTAACAAAAAGGGCTGTCCGATATGTGATGATAGGTGAAGATTTATATAAAAGAGGATTCTCAACTCCATTGCTGAAATGCCTCAACCAAGAACAAGCCGAATATGTAATGAATGAACTTCACAATGGTGTGTGCGGAATGCACTGCGGACAAAGAGCCCTTGTAGCAAGAGTGATCCGCGTGGGTTACTATTGGCCGACCGTGCGCCAAAACTGTTCAAAATATGTAAAAAGGCGTAAAAGCTGCCAGGAGAACGGCCCGCTCATTCATCAAACATCGACTGAGTTACACTGTATCCAGTCTCCCTGGCCATTCGCCAAGTGGGGAATGGACATAGTCGGACCTTTTCCGCCGACATCTGGACAAAGAAGGTTCCTGGTTGTGGCCATTGACTACTTTACCAAGTGGATTGAAGCTGAACCAGTAGCTAAAATCACGGCCGCCAACGTCTAGACCTTCATGTGGAAAGTAATCAGTAGATTTGGTGTACCCCATACAATCATAACCGATAATGGCTGTCAATTTGTCGACCGAAAATTGGAACTCTTCCTGAAAGAGCTAGGCATCAAGCATGTTACTAGCTCAATAGAACACCCACAAACCAACGGCCAGGCAGAAGCAGCCAACAAAGTTATACTCGGTCAGCTCAAAAGAAGGCTTGGTGCGGCAAAAGGAAGATGGGTGGATGAGTTGCTAGAAGTACTTTGGGCTTACAGGTGCACCCCTCAATCATCAACAGGAGAAACCCCGTACAACCTGACTTATGGGACGGATGCTATGTTGCCAGTCGAAGTAGGAGAAACAACTTTACATCGGCAGATGAAAGACTTGCAAGTCAATGAAGAATGCATGAAGATGAAGTTGGACATGTTAGAGGAACTACGAGAAAAAGTCCAGATCCGAGAGGAGTCTGGTAAACAGAAAATCGCCCGACGGTATAACTCCAAAGTCAAACCACGTACCTTTCAACCTGGAGATTTAGTCTGGTGCGTGACAAGTGACGCCTGAAAAGACCCTGCTGAAGGCAAATTCGCTCTAAATTGGGAAGGACCCTTCCGGGTATGTGAGGATTTGAAAAATGGAGCCTATCGACTGGAATACTTGAACGGTGAAGCCATCCTCAGGACCTGGAATGTTGACCATTTGAAATTTTATTACAGTTAAACTATTGTGTATGATGTACTATTTCCTACCTACGGTCTTTTTTCCATAAGGAGGGTTTTGACAAATGAGGTTTTAATGAGGCATTCTCTTTTTTATCAATGAAATTATGATTAATCTCTAATGAGTGCTAAAAGTATCTATGCTCACGGAACCGACTGTGCCAAACGTTCGTCACTTGACCAAAGTCAAGACAAAAATTGCGGAACTAACCGCTTATGCTCACGGAACCGACCGTGCCAAACGTTCGTCATTTGACCAAAGTTAAGACAAAATTTGCGGAACCGACCGCTTATGCTCACAGAACCGACCATGCCAAACGTTCGTCACTTGACCAAAGTCAAGACAAAAATTACGGAACCGACCGCTTATGCTCACGGAACCGACCGTGCCAAACGTTCGTCACTTGACTAAAGTCGAGACAAAAATTGCGGAACCGACCGCTTATGCTCACGAAACCGACCGTGCCAACCGTTCGTCACTTGACCAAAGTCGAGACAAAAATTGTGGAACCGACAGCTTATGCTCATGGATCGTCACTTGACAGTCAAGATAAAAACCGCGGAACCGACCGTGCCAACATGAATCTTTAAAGACTAACTGTGTACTCCGCCTATCCGAATACTACACATTCATTGTCTAAAGTAAAGAACAAGTCAACCAACGTCTAGTCGCCATAGTTAACAAAGATTCCAAAATTAGCCTTCCGATAGCGCAACTGACAATGTATAAAAAACAAAAAGGAATCATTACAACCATTATTACGGGGTTAAGTGTTAGGCAACCGATCGGTACTCAGTCAGCCAATAACATCACATTAATAACAAAGACTTGAAAAACTGAAAGTAAAAAAATGGCATTAATATTGCAAAAGACCGATCAGAAGTCGGTAAAAGTACATAATAATTTTTAAACAGGCCGAGTATACACGCCATCCAAAAAACAAGGCCAGAACACGACCACAGAAGAAAAAACTAATCTATTACATTCACACTGGGAGAGGCCGCTTGCCCACTCCCAATTGCCTCCTCGCTAGCATTCTCGCCTTCCCTGACTTCTTCTCTTCCAACCTCCTCCTCGCCATCATCTTCCTCACCGCTGTCAGGAATTTCGGCCAACGGTAGCAGCTCACCTTTGAAGAAAGCTTACCTTCCGGTTGTCGAAATTCCCTTCATCAGTGGGGATTTTGTAGAAGTACGCCGCCTGTTGAACGGTCAGCTTGAACCCCATGTCATGTTGCTCAATAACATGATCCTTAAGCTTGGCCACTTGCTGTTCAAGTTGCACTACACGACGACGGTCTTTATCTCGGCAAGCCTTCAGCGAGGCCACCTCCTCCTCCAACTCTTCCACCTCCCTACGAAGGTCGGTCACCCTTTTGATTGATTGTTCTTCTTTCAGCTCGGCAACCGAACACCTTTCACGGAACATCCCGATCTCTGCATTCGCCTGCTCCAATTTTATTTCCAACTCTTTATTGCGATCGGCCAAGTCGATGTTGGCCGACAGAGCAGACTTCAGCGAAGAACCGGAATTCTCCAGGTTCGCCTTAATTTTTCCACATCTTCACCACCCTTCTTCATTAATTAGTCGCCCATGATGCGATCGACAAGTAAAGTACGGGTGGCGAGCTCCAAGAAAGCAGTGTGGAGGTCGGAGGGAGTAGTCTTGGCCGAGTAGGGACCGGCCTTGTAATTGTCGAGCTGGACATTGACCCAATTAGACACCATCAGGTCGTATTTGAGGAAGTCCATGGCCACAGCCCGGTCCCCCGAGGTAGTTGGCTGCCAGAGCTTAGTGGGCGAGCGTCGGGAAGATTTATCCTTCTTATGCTCCCTATCCTTTCTTTTCTTAGAGCGAGGAGTTTCTTGGACAGGGGTAGCTGGTTGTTGCGGTGGAGGAGGAACGACCGTGAGAGGCTTAACGACCGCTGGAGCGTCTTTGGCTTTAGGCAGTTGAGTCGTCCGAGGACGCTTCCCTTTATCGACCGACTTCTGGTCGGCGGATGGGCGGTCAGCTACTAAACCCCTTAACAGCCGGTTACCACCGGGAGGCACCATCGACAGTATAATATCTGCAACATACAAGCAAAATTAGTCAAGAAAAGCAAAACGGTTGGTTATAAAAAGAATTCCTTACCAACAACAGCATTGGCCGGGTCGTCAGCGGAGTAACACTCGATAAGTCTTCGAGTGGATATTTGGCAGGTTTGCTCCAAAGTCCCGATGGCTAAGAAGTCCTCAGCCGTATAGTCTGACGGGGGCTATAACGTGAATTTGGCAGGAGTCCTCGTCCATTACAATGGGAACTTAGGGGCACCACCATCATATGTATACCGACAACCCTCCCTCTTTATCACCACTTTAAAAAATGTCTCCTTGAAATGTTTGTAGGAGGGAAGAATAAGGGTTTAGTAGACGGTTTTTATGTTGACTCACCAAGGAAAGCCACCTCACCTTCTTACTCGGACGAGTACAATAGTGGTGGAGGAACATAGCAGTCAAACCCAGCCCCAAACATAATATCCGGAACCCCCGGATGTAAGCCCAACTGTTCGGATGGAGCTGGGTAGGAGCCATGTTCAGCGCTCTCAACACCCCATACTGAACTCGTTGAACAACAACTGAAGGCGGGAGTCCTTAAAAACCTTGGCATACATGAAGAAGAAAGGGTCAGAAGAAGATCCCTGACCGTGAAATACTCAATCGGAAAGAAAACTATGACAAAAACTAAAAGTGTCGCTAGGCAAGGAGGGATTTAAGATATCTACACTATCAACAAAGGATTGGATGGATGAGGAGGAAGTAAACACGGACGTGGCTTTCACCACTTCAGAATCTAGCCAATCAACCTCGAAAGGAGATAGTTCGGAACCCCCATCGGAACCCTATCGGTCAGACGACCCTATATCTACATCACCAAAGGACTGTTTGGTTCTCTGCCTCTTCGCACCACCTGGCTCGGCTGACTGGTCACTCACAGTCCGAGAAGAGCTTGTCCCAAAAGAACTTTCGCTGGTGTTGATCTCGCATTCCTCACTGCCCTGTACAGATCCACTCGAAGACTCCAAACGCTCCGAAGACGAATACGAAGTAATAGAAAAAGTAGCCATTTTTACCTCAAGTGAAAAACGACCGAACTATTAGCAAACAAGGAAGATCGAATATTGAAAGGCAAGAAGAGGTATGGAAGTGATTATGGCGATTCATCATGAACCCTATTTATAAAGCTGGAAGCTCAACCGTCGCACGATCTGAACCGCCCGATTTCAAACAAATTGAGGGCCCACAATAACTGACGTGTCATGTCAATACAAACCTATCGAGAGCGCCAAAATACTCGACGCCCCTGACCTTTCCCGCCAAAATCGACATGAATAAGCCGACCGATAATCGCTCGTTACTGCTTGGTATCAAAGTCCTTTTCGGTTACCGCGTTCCCTTAAGGACTTGGGAGACCTATGTATTAAATGGAGGATCGATTACCTAAACCAAGACACAATTGCACACAAGTAAGGTAACCGATCGAAGAGAGCCAACCGAGAACTAATCGGTCAATTAGGTTCCTTACACATCATCTGACACGTGGCGCATGACACGTGGTATGTATCAAATATTCTTAAATACTAACAAAATAATATGTTGTAAACGTAATAAACGCATTGAAGTGAAATATTAAATAAGCTCTCATTTGACAAGAAAATTTCTTACTTTAATAATCCATTTCTATATATACAGATTAATATTATTAGTCAATTAAAAAAATATTTATATATTTATCTGTGATATGACGATCGTGGAGGGCTTGCATTATGCATGCTCCCTGTTTTCTCTTTTTTTAACACTCAGTAGAAGAAAGTAATGTTTCTTATTTTTGCATCTGATCAAGCAGTCCAATTTCTAGTGCTGCTGCTACATTCTAGACTTCACCGGCAACTAAGATTTTCCAAGGTTGTTGACTTCTAGCTTCGCTTCTCCCTTCTTCAATCTGCTTTGCCCAAAACGATAACGGAATGCAGAGGAAATAAGCAAAAGAGAAACCAATTAAGCACGTCACACTCCGTGCATGTACCATTTGACAACGGAAACCAACTCCAAAACCAAAACAAGGTTAAGAAAAGTGGTATCGTCTACGTCTCTGCAACAGCGACGTAGATATTTACCTTAACATCACCAATCTTTAGCGTTTTCAGTTTCATTGTGTTTTACTAAGGCCGCGCGTGAAGCAGGGGCAAAACAGTCCGTGGGACTAAAGAGTTGAATGGTGAGTGGTGTGTGGTGGGACCCGGAGGCAGAAGGGTACGTGTGGTGTGACGTTTGCGGACCCAACGTGGAAAGAATGGACGCGTGAGATGAGTGAAGGCAGATGAAAAAAATGATCGGGTAGGAGAGAGTACACGAAGTGTTACGATAGATATTTAAATTAAGTTATAGATTACAGATAGATAGAGATAGATATTGGGAAAGGAGGGGAGGGGAAGAAAGTTTAGCCAGGACCTATTATTCACCACAATTTTATTCCTTCCTCTTATTCGCTCTCTGTATATTTAATAATCTCTTTCTTCTCTCCCTTTCTTTTATTAATACAATTAATCTTTTATCTTAGTTTTTCTTTCCCTTACTCGTCTTGTTATCGGTTATTTCTGCTCTGCTTCCGGTGAGCTCCTTTTGCATCCATCCTTCATTCATTCCTTCATCCATTATTGTTTTTGCTGGTGCAACTGCAATTTATTGTGCTTGTTGATTCATTGAGGTTTTTGTTTCTCTCAATTTTATACGCACATACGTAATGGTTCGCTTGTTCTTATTAATTGTTTACTTCTATCTTATTACTATCTTTTGTGTTGTAGCTGGCTGATGCGCTTTCTTTCTATCTTTTGTTTTCCCGTTTTATTTGTGGATTTTTATAATTGCCTTTTAAGAGCTCAAACTGTGTTAGTATGATTCCGTTCTGGTTCTTCGCTGCTGGTGTTGGTTTGTTAGCATTGCATTCCACTTCCCACGCTTGTTACCTTTTACCAGTTGAGTTTCCTGAAGCTATACTTCTATTAAAGTGGGTGTCAGCCGTGGTTTACCTTTTTTTGGTTGGGTTTTACATAGAAGAGAGGAAGTAGTAGATTGACAAAGTTAGGAAGCGGGATTTGCTATTTATTTATTTGTTTAAGTCCCGCTACATGGCACTCAACTTATCCCCACTATAAATAGCCAAGGTATTTGTCTTTTTATGGATCAATTAAAGTAACACTTGATTCCTCTTGGACGTATCAATCTTGATATAGGCATTCTACAAGGTTTACTTGAACTCTAACGTAGGATTCATTTTGAAATTAATGTGATTCTTGGTGTTTGTTTGTCAGGCTATTTAGGAAATGTATAGTTCTTGTGAAATTCGAGATTTCTATACTTTGAGATATTTATCATTGTCATGTACGTCTTTGTTAAGTACTTCTCTCAAAATATCTTTTATGTTCATCACACATTATGAAATTTTGTTCTAAATACTGATGTTCTGAGCTTATCTAATTGTATTCTGTGTTTTCTAAATATTGTTTTCTAAAACATGTAGTCGGCTATTGAAGAATCATGACTAGGGTTTTGGCTCAGTCAGTCCCTGGTCTAGTGGTTGAGCATAGATATGGTCAGCAAAGGGAACCGGGAAAATTAAAAAGACCAGCCAAAATGATGAGTGTTGTAGTTAGAAATGGATTAAGAATGACAGGTTTTACAGGACTTCGTCCTTTTAATGCTTTGGATACTATGTTGAGACCTGGAATAGATTTTCATTCTAAAGTATCCATTGCAACTTCTGCATGTCGAGGAAGAGCTACCAGATGTGTACCCAAAGCCATGTTTGAGCGTTTCACTGAGAAAGCAATTAAAGTAATTATGCTAGCCCAAGAGGAAGCAAGACGTCTTGGTCATAATTTTGTTGGAACAGAGCAGATTCTATTGGGTCTTATTGGTGAAGGCACTGGTATTGCCGCCAAGGTTCTAAAGTCTATGGGGATCAACCTTAAAGATGCCCGTGTGGAAGTAGAGAAGATAATTGGAAGGGGGAGTGGATTTGTGGCTGTTGAGATTCCATTTACTCCTCGTGCAAAGCGTGTTTTGGAACTTTCACTGGAGGAAGCTCGTCAACTTGGTAATCATGTTTTTCACCTTCTTCCTTCCTTTTTGTATTACCTAATATATACATGGTAAAAAATAAATTCTCCCTTCAATAGACGATTTTCTTCCTTTTCAGCCATTAGTCAGTCTATGCTTAGTAGTTTTCTCATTAATTTTTTGGTGTAATATCAAGAAGCCTTCTGTGTTTTGACTACATGTAGAAAAGAGTAGAACATATCAACAAAGGATAAAGCTTAGGATTGAAAAGTGATGACCCTATGATGCAAGCGTTTCTTCTATAATGTCATAAACTTTTGTATTAAATATTCAAGTATGAGTCGAAGTTCCACATTAGGTAGAAATGAGAAAGTTAAGTAACATATAAGAAAGAAGACCCGCAAACCTAATGTCTTAAGGTTTTGGGTTGAAGGTGGTGTCATTTTCTTATATGGGTTGGCTCTTGTCTCATTCTTGTGAGATTTCTCAAAGGTTTCCTCCTCGGATTCTCCCAACATTTTGCTTAATGCATTGTCTGTATCTTGGGATAAAAAATTATACTTAGTTGTAACATTTTGTCTTAGCATTGAGGAACTATGACCTTAATCCCTTGATATTTTCAGGTCACAATTATATTGGATCAGAGCACCTGCTTCTGGGTCTTCTTCGAGAGGGTGAGGGTGTAGCAGCACGTGTTCTGGAAAACTTGGGTGCGGATCCTACTAACATTCGCACACAGGCTAGTTTTATGCTTTCATTTACCTTTTTTCCCAACAAACTTTTGTTTACTACATGCTCATTTAATCTTAGAGTGTTTATTTTATAATTTTCACTGTATGGGTACAGGTTATTCGCATGGTGGGTGAGAGCGCTGAAAGTGTCACTGCTACTGTTGGTTCAGGAAGTAGTGGCAATAAGATGCCAACTTTGGAGGAGTATGGTACCAATTTGACCAAGCTAGCGGAAGAGGTACTGAGAGATCATTCTTCATGAAGATGGTAGATCTTGCATTATTGTGAATAAAAGCTTAATTTCTCATCTGCTTCCTAGGGAAAATTGGATCCTGTTGTGGGAAGGCAGCAGCAAATTCAACGCGTGACTCAAATTTTAGGCCGTCGAACTAAAAATAATCCTTGTCTGATTGGAGAACCAGGTGTTGGGAAGACAGCAATTGCTGAAGGTCTTGCTCAGCGGATTGCAAATGGTGATGTGCCGGAAACCATAGAGGGAAAAAAGGTTAGTAGAAATTGATGTATCTCTGTTGTTATTTAAGTTAGTGTTAAGTTAACTGTTAAGTTCAGGGGCTTCATAATCAATTTTTTGTCCGCTATGAACTATTCAAATTGCCGAAATTGCGGAAAGTAATTCTAAAAGTCTCATTTTTTTATATATATTTATGAACTTTTATTACACGTGTGATAAAAAAGGAGTTTTATGGCACCATGATGGTCAAATCAATGTATCTAGGGCAAACCGTCTCATTTTCAGTGATGATTGTCCGATAGTAATTTCATTATTTCATACTAGTATTTCAGGTTAGTATAGGTAACATAAAATTATTAGTTGGGTGTTCGGTATGATTTGACATATCCTAAATCTTGAACAAATATGAATATCTTTTTTGCTCAATAATATTTGCCATACGATAGCCTGATTTGGACATGTTATTTGTTGATTATTAATATAATGGCAAAGAAGTAGGTAATCACTTGTCTATTAGTCATTGTTATTCATATTTTCAAATTACTGGCCATAAAACCTGAACTTGGTTATCAAGATTGGTGCTGTTTGAAGGGAATACATACGTGGATTTAGTTTTCATCTTTTGATAACTTTTTCTATTCTAAATTTTAAAACAAAATATTCAAAAAGCTGAGCTGTTTGGTGAAGGTACATAAATGATTTCATGTCAAACCCACGCCATCCTCAGACTAGACAACAAACATGTTTTATCCTACATACTAATAAATGTACTTTGTTCTAAATGAATTAGGTTATAACCCTTGACATGGGTTTGCTTGTTGCTGGAACTAAATATCGTGGTGAGTTTGAGGAGAGGTTGAAGAAACTGATGGAAGAAATCAAGCAAAGTGACGAGATAATCCTTTTTATCGATGAGGTGCACACTTTGATCGGAGCAGGAGCAGCAGAAGGGGCAATTGATGCTGCTAATATACTAAAGCCAGCTCTTGCAAGGGGTGAACTACAGGTAGTACTTTCCACTGCTGAAATGTTCTAAATGAATTTAGTGCTTGCTGACTCTGAGGTTGAAGTTGATTTAATATGTAAAGATGGAGAAAACAATTGAGTTTTCGTTGTTTGAATTTAAGTAGATCACTCAAAAGTTGATGGTAAAGGGAGAAAAGCCTTTCTCTGGTCATAAAATTGTCCTTGGAACTCCACACTATGCAAAAAATTATATGATCTTTTGGTCATTCCATACTTATAATTTATAAAAGGTTAAAACCACTGTGAGATATTTAGCATGTCTGCAATGCGCAAGTATCTAGTCTCAATTCTAAGAATATTCAGTAGTTGTTGCTAGCTTGTAGTCAGAATTTTATGATATGGTGAAGAGTTTTAATCCAAAATTCAAGCTTTGAATTTCCTACAGTTTCAATTTGGGTTGATAACATTATAATGACTATTGTAGGCATATTTTGAAGGGTTCCTAGGCAATGCTAAACTCCTTAACATAATAAACATCTTCTAAAATTTGGACTATTAAATAGTTTAATTCAGGCCCCAACTACTGGCATTGTGCTAAATATTGTTTTTAATATTTCTGCAGTGTATTGGAGCCACAACATTAGATGAATATCGAAAGCACATTGAAAAAGATCCTGCTTTAGAGAGACGATTCCAGCCGGTTAAAGTACCAGAGCCAACTGTAGATGAAACCATACAAATATTGAAAGGACTTAGAGAACGATATGAAATTCACCACAAGCTCCGCTATACTGATGAGGCTCTTGTAGCTGCTGCACAGCTGTCATACCAGTATATCAGGTTTGTCATAATTCATCTATCTAGTCCTTTTGTGTTCGGTAAATGTCATTTATGTTATAGACATTTTAATTGATTCTTTAACTGTTTAAATTGGAAATTTTCCACTGAATTAAGCTGATGCATGTATTCGTTATGGATTTTTGCAGCAGCAGCTTCCCTCTTTGAATTGCTTTATATCAGTTATATTTATGTTTGAATGTAGCCATGTCATTGTATCTATGGTATTCTATCGTGCCATACTTTTTATTACTACCCTGTATATCTTAACCTGCTATTTCCTCTCATGTATGATAATGTTGTTCCATGCAGTGATCGGTTTTTGCCTGACAAAGCTATAGATTTGATTGATGAAGCTGGTTCACGAGTTAGGCTTCAAAATGCACAGGTATATAGTATTTGTTTAGCCTCCACTATCAGTTCTAGCTTCTATTATTCAGATAATATAGGCTGTAACTCAATGAACTTCCAGTTACCTGAAGAAGCAAGAGAACTAGACAAGGAGGTCAGGCAGATTATCAAGGAGAAAGAGGAAGCTGCTCGCAATCAAGACTTTGAAAAGGTAATGTATCTCTGAAGATTTTACAGGAAAAGTTTTATTGAACATTTTCAGGAAAATTTTCATCTACCTTGACTAAGGAATGTAATGTTTTTACTTAAGTAAACCCTAAGAATGATTAGTATTCTATCAATTATATAAATTGATTTCTGATTCTAGTAAGATTATTGAGTTTAAAGAATGTTGTCGCAGTATAAGCCCCCCGGGTCACATAAAAGAAAGGAACAGTGTAATGGTTGGTTCTTTTTGTCAACCGATCTATCTTTTTTGCCTATAATTTATGGGTTGATTATGTGGATTTCTGAACAGGCTGGAGAGCTACGAGATAGAGAAATGGATCTCAAGGCACAGATATCTACACTTGTAGAGAAAGGAAAGGAGATGAGCAAGGCAGAGAGTGAGGCAGGTGATGGAGGTCCTACTGTGACTGAAGCTGACATACAGCACATTGTGTCATCCTGGACTGGTATTCCTGTTGAGAAAGTCTCAACAGATGAATCTGATCGCCTTCTCAAGATGGAAGAGACTTTACATAAGCGAGTCATTGGTCAGGATGAAGCTGTGAAAGCCATTAGTCGGGCTATCCGTCGAGCTCGGGTTGGATTGAAGAACCCTAATCGTCCAATTGCCAGCTTCATCTTTTCTGGTCCAACTGGTGTGGGGAAGTCTGAATTGGCCAAAGCATTGGCTGCATACTACTTCGGCTCTGAAGAAGCTATGATTCGACTTGACATGAGTGAGTTTATGGAAAGACACACGGTTTCCAAACTTATTGGTTCACCTCCAGGATATGTAGGTTACACTGAAGGTGGACAGTTGACTGAGGCAGTTC
>Ga0209700_103908_pt1 | contig 27765 bp, 18 predicted proteins | sample SiratroredBW_FD_187528 | JGI IMG/M metagenome (GOLD analysis project Ga0209700, IMG submission 187528) | Root nodule microbial communities of legume samples collected from California, USA - Siratro red BW (SPAdes) (version 2) | ecosystem: Host-associated > Plants > Roots > Nodule | place: USA... | reverse complement strand
TCCAAAAACATACATCAAACATTCTCCCAAAACATTCTAATTTGAACAAGCATTCTAATGATATAGATAAACATTCAACACATATTGTTCTTCCATTTCAAAGAAGATAAAAACACACCTCTTGTAACGTAGTGGTGATGCCAAAACCGAGCCCGCAGTGGTGATGCCAAAACCAACAACACAAACAAACCTAAATCGGCCAAACGAACCCTACCAAAACCACAAAGCACAAACAAATGCTCAATACAATAACAATATCAGCAAAAGCAAAAGAAAATGGAAGAGAAAGAATGGCGCACAGTTTCAAACCAAACGAAGCAGCAACGGACTTGAAATCGAAAATAGAACCGTTCAAACCGAAGCTCTCGAAAATGCGAACAAGGGGAAGCAAAATGGAGTAAAATGAGGTGCAAATGGAGGTCGAAAAGTGCAGAAGAAGACGCCGAAACAGTGCTTGGAAGAGTTCGCGCACAGCGGAGAAGAAGAAAAGTGAAGAAAAAAAGGCGCGTTTGAAATAAAATAGATGCACCACGTCGGTTCTGGCCTCCCAACTTACGTGGTGCATGCCTTGAAATTTAAAAAAATTACTGTTAACACACCACGTCGGTTACAAAGCCCAGAACCGACGTGGTGTATGGCCTAATTTTATCCTTTTTCCCCAATTTTCCCCAATTTGTCATACAGTATGCACCACGTTGGTTATGAGGCCTTAGCCGACGTAATAGACAACAATCCCACGTCGTTTATAGCCTCTTAACCGACGTGGGATTCACGTGCCCCTTACAACTTTTAAAAAATTGAATTTTTCTTTTTTATAAATAGGTCAATGACGGTTGTTTGTTCCAACCGACGTGGGATTGTTCATTTATTTACAAAAATGCCATTGCGTTTTTGACTACGTTGTTTACCTCTTTAACCGTTATAAAAAGTAGACGTTTCTACTAGTGAATAATTATAAAATTGTTATCATAAAAAAATACATTGACTTTTTGTAATAAATATGAAAAGTTTGACAACTCTTAGATTCAGACTATTATCAAACAAAATATAAAATGACGATAAGTCAAATTCAAAAGATAAGAAATGAGAGTGGTTCTAAAAGAACTATTGTTATAATCTTAACAACGACGACAATTCCTTTTGAACTATAGTTAAAAGTTTGATTCCTTTTTTTTCTTTTGCTTTTTTTCTAGCATGCATTGCATTTCGCTTTCTCTCTTCATGCTTATTTCTATTAGAGTCCCAGTCGCTCACCATCGCTGAGTGAATGCTTCACATCGTCGACCCCAGATACAACTCTTGCACAACCTCCATTTAATTTTCTCTCTTCGCACAACGCAACTTGTCGTTGCCCTAGTTGCTCGGTACCTTCGACCTAGCATCCTAACCCATTGCCCATCACTAGCCAATCTAGTAGGGCTGTCGTGAGACTCTTTTGGACCCAATTCGCATGTTCACCTGCTGGCCATACGTGGTCTTCCACCGTCTACCTCGCCTTCGCCTATCGTACAATGTTAGTTGTCTTGGTTAACATATGTCGTACAATACATGTCTAATTTGTTGGAGATTGTATCGGGCAATCAAGAGCTCAACATATTTGTTGTGCAGTTATGAATTACATAAGTTGAATGTTGAAAACTTTTATATTATTTACATATTATATAAACATTATTAATAATTTATTACAATGTAGGTACATGTATGGTTTGTGTTTAAATGAGGGGAAACATAACACATAATTTTTTGGACTTTTAACTCATTCATCCATTTGGTAATAAAAGAGAAGAAACAAACGTACATCACAAGTACCAAATGAACGAATGAAAACAATTTTATTTTGCTCCATATATCCACGGGTAAGTCCATATTTATTAAATAATGCATAGTAAATTATTTAAATATGTTATAGTAACTAATTTTCAATGTAGACGTCATTGTCAAGTACTAGTTCTATCAATCTAAGATCATATTATTGCATGGTTTTACTTCTTGTATAAGAAGCCTCGTAACTACTTTAAACAAATAGGAGACTGATTTAACTATTATTACATCAACCTTGCATAATGTTATCTATTCTAACATCAAAGCTTGATATTTTTAGTGCTTACTTTAGATATATATTAAGTGGTAGGCCAAGTGTAAGATCACAGAAGTTCACTTGGAAGTAAGTATGTTTATCCATTTTTGTATTGTCATTGATTTATCTAATAAAGTGTATTTTAATTTGTAGGGTAATAAACAAACTAAAGGGTATGAATGCAACTATTTTGCGATATAGTGAATGACAACCATTGTGTAGGCTAGTATTGGTAGATGTTAGGAGCATGTAATATGTTATTACCCACCAAATACATTAATAAATTGTATTATTTGTTATGAATTTATGTTAACTTAATTTTAAATCTTGCAACTTTTAACTAAACAAAGCCATTAGACTCAAAAGCAATTGAACATGTTAAAACAAGATGGACAAACTATTTTGTTAACATATATAACATTTCAGGATAGATGACATACTACTATAAACTTTTGTAGAATTAGGTTTTTATAGAACTTTTTGTTGTTTTAAAATTTTATTATGAAAAAAATAAAGAAATGAACAAAGATGAATAAAAATGAACAAAGGATATGAGAATAGAAATATTCTCTCTATTTTTTGTACATTTCATAAAAAATAGAGAACTAAATATATATAAATACTATACCCATTCTAAGTATAGCTAAATAAAACAAAACAAAACAAAAAAAATAGATTTGATGATAATTTGATTCTACCATAAAGATAAAATCACATAATTAGTTTCTTTCTAAAAGTCTTTTATCCATATCCTTTGAAAAATTTACTAATTATGTTTTCTACTTTGTGAATTAAATTATATGTTATCAATAATCATATTTGTATTTGATTGTGTCAATATATTTGTTTGGGATGATATATAGTATTTGTCCGTTCAGATTGAATCAAAAATAAGCAAAATTGAAAAAGCCTACTTATACCAAAAAAATTCATGTAGAACCGTTTTTATTTAGGATTTTTAAAGACGATTCATGCAAAATAGTTTTTGTTTGCGGACTTTTAATGATAGTTCATGAAGAACCTTCTTTGTTTGATGATTATTAATAATAGTTCATCCAAAATAATCTATATTCAAGGGATTTTCAGTAATGATTCATATAAATCTATATTTGTTTCTCAAACGTTTTTTTAGTGACAGCTTCGTCATGTTATTGTTATTAAATCAATTTATAATGATAGTTTTGTAAGAAGAGCGTTGTTAAAATGTTATTTTATGATGATAATTCCAATCGACATCGATCTCTTAAACTTACAATGACATTTTCATTAACAAAGATTTTAAATTATTTTGAAAAAATCATTTTTAAAGTTTTTTTTAATTAAATAGTGTGAAATTCGCTATTTTTGTTTTATTGTTTTCGCATGTCATTTTTAAAAGAAGATGTTTTTAAATTATGTTTTGAAAATTATATTGAACTTATTATCTTTTATATTACATGATAGTATTTTATTATTTTAGTATAGTTATTTTAAAATATATATTAAACAACATTCTTTAATTTTTATATATATTTACACGTAAACAACTCACATATAGTAGAAGTATAATTTGTGGTCCCTCCAGTTTATCATCATTATTGAAAACTTAGTCAGTCAACTATAGTTCAATGAAAGATAATTTTTTGTTTTTTTTTTAATTTAAACTGAACTATTATACATAAAAGTATTTATTGCTTCAAAATAATATATATATATATATATATATATATATATATATATATATATATATAATTTTTAAGATTCAGTTACATAGTAAATAACTAGAACATTATTTAGAAACTTATAAAATTGTTATCCAATCAACATTCAAAAAATATATACAGACAAATGTGGAGAAAAAAATAATTGTAGGTGCTCAGATTGCATGCTAACAATAATCAAATTAATCAAACATCATGTGGGGATAGATAACTTAGAACGAAGAGGAGATCGAGAAAAGCCATAGAGAGCATCCATAATAAGGAACACAAACATTAGAACCTTTTTCGAAGAAGGTGAACTAGAAATTTTCACAATTCAAAAAAGAAAAAATGAGTGAGACTCAAAGTAAATAGTAAACTGATCTAATTTAAAAGTTAAAAGTGAGAATGATTTTATTTAAAAAATTTAAAATAAACTTATTTCAGAAAAAAAAAAAATCTATGAAGTATTCTCCACGTGAAATTGATTGAATGAATTTGTTAACTTTCTTTCCTCATTATTGACATAACCCTGTAGGTTCAATTATCTGATTAAATGATAGTCTAGAATAATGCTTTGGTTGGGTCCACATGAATGAGTGCAGGCAAGATGGGACATCGCGAGGTTTGTTTCTACTGTGAGGTGCTATTGCGGTTTGTAAAATATGTCGACAAAAAACAATTATTTACAATTAAGGATAAAGCATGTTTTGCACAATTTTATCTTAAAAAAGTATTGTAACGCAACATGACTTCACAATAGATTCATATTAAAGAAATAAGTGGTGTCAAGTTTTCATACAAGTAATGTCACACAATTTTAATATTAAACAATACAAGTGAAGTCTACATAAATGTAATAACTTTATATATTTTTATTTTGTAAGGAAGTAGAACCACACTCAAACACTACTTCTAATATTGACAAACAAATTGTTATATGTCTTCCTAACAAACTGCAAGATATTATTTATTTATTTATTTTTAAAATAATTCATACATCCCCATCACCGGGAATAACACAACGCACCCATCACATTGAAAAGAAGAGTACACTTTAGAAAATTTCAAAACAAATGTTATATTAACTCAGGGACAAACTTCTGTATAGATAACATGATAAAACGATAACTCAACAAAATAAAGATAAACAAAAATGAACGAAAAATGAACCCCTAATTGCATTTCTTCTCTAATAATAATAGATAAAACCCACGTATTGTGCAACATAGTTCTTGTGGGTCCCATAGCTCCATTCCATGTATGTTACTATTGTTACAGCAGCAATTAATGAATCTGTCATGATTAATTAATTGAAAGATGTTAACATCAACATAATTTTTACCAACACAGTTAATCATTTCTTGCTAATCAAAATTTATACTAGATTCATTCAAACTTAAAACCAGTTCTTTCGAATTGTGCTCTTACATAACAACTTGTCCATTCTGTTAATTTTAAAAACGAATAACAGCAGTTTAGTGCAAAAGCCGCTAACCCCACCAGCAACAAGAATTGACAATGCGATTGGACCGCACCCTCTGAAATGGTAGATTACATAAACTATCCACAGAATAGAACTGAGGAAAATGCACGGTCAGATTGGATTTTTCAATTTTCTTCACGTTCTTTAAACTAGTCATCTTTTACTTTGTTGACTTGTACTCACAAACCTCAATCCAATTCATACACTGCGCCGTCTCAAACTGACTCTCCCTTCACGGGTATCTGCATGATGCCATCACTCGTTTCTTCGTATCAGTCAGTGCAGAAATTTTGCAGCGCAACAGAATCATGATTACCAAGTCCAAAAATAGTCTTAAACTGTTCCTCTTTTGCACCCTCGTGCTCACCGTTACACAAACATCTGCTTCGGTGTTCAACAACGTTAGCTGCACGAACAACCACACTTTCACTCCAAACTCCACCTTCAACGCCAACCTCAACACCCTTCTCTCTTACCTTTCCTCCAACGTCACCAACAACTTTAGATTCTTCAACACAACATCAGGGGAGGATTCGGACGCCGTCTATGGCCTCTACATGTGCCGCGGAGACGTGCCGTTTGCTCTATGCAGAGAGTGTGTGGGTTTCGCCACCCTAACCATAGCCTCGTCGTGTCCCACATCGAAAGAGGCTGTGATTTGGTACAACGAGTGTTTGTTGCGCTACTCTTATAGGTTCTTCTTCTCTAAAATGGAAGAGTGGCCGAGGCACCAGGTCAATATCCCGTTGGGGGATCCTGCGGTTTTGCACAGTAGTGGATTCTACGCTGCTTTGGGGTCCATTTTTGATGAACTTCCAAATCAAGCAGCACGGGCTCTTAAAGGGTCTAATCCTTATGCTGTTAAGCAAGAAAACGCTTCTGCGAGTACGACCCTCTATGGCCTCGCTCAGTGCACACCGGACTTGGCGGCCGGAGATTGCAAAAGGTGTATCGCCGATGCGGCGGCGGAATTCGCCGTGTCTTGTTGCGGAGGGAGCATAGGGGCAAGTGTTCTGTTTCCCAGTTGCATTGTTAGGTATGAAACGTATCCGTTTTATCAGCATTCAGGAACCTCCGCGCCGACAACGATTAAGGGTAAATTTTTCTTTTTGTTTCTCCAATGAAAATGTTGGATTCTTCGGTTTAAAGGGTAGGAGATAGAGAAAGGTTTTAGTGGAAAAAATCGAAGTTTTAAGAGAAAGGTTTTAGTGGTTTGTTATTATGATACGTTTTGACAGGTTCAGGAAATATTCGCACTGAAGTGATTGTGATAGTCGTTGTCTTCGTTGTCGTTTTGGTAATCGGTTCTTGCTTTGGCTACTACGGTTTCATCCGGATAAAAGGGAGAAAGAAACGCAAGGCCAGTGACGACAGAGAAAACTGTAATCTCAATAAACCTATTATTATCTTCAATATTTGAGCTTGGTAGAAAAGCCTCTAGTTTTTTTACATAAATTACATGTACTTGCTGTGGGTATTTCTAATAACTGCTCTGTGAATTGTAATGCAGTTGGGCCAGAAATCAGTGTGTTGGAGTCCTTGGAATTTGATTTTGCTACAATTGAAGCAGCAACAAACAAGTTTTCTGAAGACAGCAGGATCGGCAAAGGGGGTTACGGAGAAGTCTACAAGGTAACACAAATACGATGATTAATGTGTAATCTATGTTCTCTTCTTGTTCTATTCTAATTGCATGTAATCATAGGGAATCCTTCCTAACGGAGAAGAAGTGGCTGTAAAGAGATTGTCAACAAATTCTAAGCAGGGAGCGGAGGAATTCAAGAATGAAGTGTTGTTAATAGCTAAACTTCAACACAAAAATTTGGTGAGGTTAATAGGATTTTGCCAAGAAGACAGAGAGAAAATACTTATCTATGAGTATGTGCCTAACAAAAGCCTTGATCACTTTTTATTTGGTATGACATTTCAGTATTTGTTTCTACTCTGAGTTTTACATTGCAATTTTAATTGAATTTGAAATACAAATTGATTTATACTTCTAATGTAGTTTACTAATGGTATTTTCTAGATCCCCAAAATCGTAGAATATTAACTTGGTCAGAGCGGTTTAAGATCATAAAAGGAATTGCAAGAGGAATTCTTTATCTTCATGAAGACTCTCGTCTTAAGATTATTCATCGTGATATCAAACCAAGCAATGTTCTATTGGACAATGACATGAATCCAAAAATCTCTGATTTTGGCATGGCAAGGATGGTAGCTACGAACCATATTCAAGGATGTACGAATAGAGTTGTGGGTACATAGTGAGTTGCAAACCTTTATCTCTATCACAAGTAAATTCTTATTTATGTTCTTTGTTTATTTATCATCATAAAAAAATGTGGATCATAACCAAACACGTTATAAATCTTTCATGCATGGTTAGCCTAGTTGTGTATAATCATGCTGATTGTTTTCTGCATTGTTTCTTTTCAGCGGGTACATGTCTCCTGAATATGCCATGCATGGACAATTCTCTGACAAGTCTGATGTGTTCAGTTTTGGAGTTATGCTTCTTGAGATTATTAGTGGAAAGAGGAATTCTTGTTCTTTTGAATCATCTCGTGTTGATGATCTCTTGAGTTATGTGAGTATTCAATTCTTGTTTGTTCTTTGAACCATATATAGTTTAAAAGAGACACAAACAAAAATTAAGTAATAACATGAAAATTCCACTTAATTTTTGGTTAATTAATTTCAGGCATGGAACAATTGGAGGGATGAATCACCATTTCGGTTGTTGGATCCAAGTCTTGAAGAATGTTATTGTCCAAACGAAGTTGAAAAGTGTATGCAGATTGGTTTATTGTGTGTTCAAGAAAATCCTGATGAGAGACCTATAGTAGGAACCATCGTTTCATATCTTAACAACACTTCAGCTGAAATTCCATTCCCTTCAGAGCCAGCATTTTTCATGCATGGCAGAGTAAGAAGACATTCAGCTGAACATCAACCATCATCAGGTTACTCCACCAATCATTCTTTATCCTCCTCTGCAAATAAGATGTCTACTACCGTATTCTTTCCTAGATAGTATTAATATTTGCAAAATTCTCCCTCTTCGGATGTAGCATAAGTTAAAATTTTAACTTACAACAATCATAATGTGCATTTTGTACTGATTTTTTACAAGTATTAGTTGAAAAAGTTGTCTAAACTCACCATACATTATTATAAAAGTAAGCTTTATCAGTTCATGGAAGGAACTATCGAAATTAATTTGAGACAAGATTGAAAATTTTAAACGGAAAATAATAATGATTAATTATTGACAATAATTACAGGAGTTAGCCTAAAAAGATATTGGAAAGAATTGATGGACATGAGAGAAACAGAGAACTGTGGGTAGCTTGAAGCATATTAGGTTAAATTAACATGAAGAAAATTCCAACTTAGGGCCCACAGTTTAAAGAAGGTTCACCCATCCATCCAGCTAGTGAGGTTAGCACTTAGCTGTACATTCTTTCACATTTTTTTTACTAACATATGTATTTAAGAGCTACTATTTAAAATGATTTTATTCTTTGATTAACTTGAGTGAATTAACTCACTTATCAAAACAAATTTTACTGCATGTTTTCTCGATTTATAAGGCTTGAATTTTTATTGAGAAACATACTTTATCTCTCAGATTCATAGATGTTAAAATTAATTAGTATTCTACATTAAAAGGAAAATAAAGATATAATGTAAAATAAAAATATAAAAATTAATTAGTACTGAGAAATATGCATTTTGTTAATGATTGAAAGGGAAAAAGGGGAAAATAAAGTAAAAAGGGTCCACGAGTATCATCAAATATCACGTCAAAGAGTGAAACTATGGGTGGACAATGAATGAATTTGAAAAGCATTATAGCTTTTTCGCCCCTCCTTGCTCATAAGTTCTACACCGAGGCATACAAAAAGACAGAAAAATAATTGGGATACTGTCCTTTAATAATTATCTAAAGCCTTTATTTGTTTTTAAATATTAATTGAAAATTGAAACTAGACCATTATGGAGACTTGTAAGAGTTATTATATTTAGATGAGGAGAAATCGAATCTGCTTAATTTAAAAGGGATGTATTAATTAAAGAATAGAAAAATTAGAAACTATGGAATTAATTACAACCTTAAAAATAATTAATTATACATAAAAAGCTCTAAATTCAAGAAAAAAAATAGACACTAGTAGGGAATGTTGTTGACAAATCTCCTAAACTCTTTAATAAAAAAATGAACTTTATACATTTAATTTATAGAATTTATTAAAGAAAAGTTTTTAATTAAATTTTTATAATAATTTATCACTTTTTTTCAGCTGATAAAAAAATAATTTATCACTGTTTTTTTTTTATCTAAAGTCAATGATAATATTGGATTTATCACTTTTAAAGTGGAGAGTTATACTTCATTTTTTTCAATTAGTTGACATGTTGGTGAAGGATTACTCGTTCGTTCATTCTTTTAATTATGAAATTACTTATATTATATGACCTGGTTTTGTTGATCTTTAAATTTTTTCCATCAACTCTTTTATAAAAAGTTTTAAAAGAGAAAAAAAAGGGGAAAAAAATGAAATTAATTTACTCTTAAGGTAAAACTAGTATATATATATATAACTTAAAAGAAATTTAAAAATAGTATAGTTCTAGTTGCTAAGGTTTTTTTTTATCACTCTTGACTATTCCAAATAGAAGATTTTTTTTCTCATTTCCAAATTGAACCAATTCTTCTTCCACCTCTATACCCTCTTCCTGCACTTCCATTATAAATAGGAAATTACTCATATACCCTTAAAATTGGAAAAGTCAGCATTGTCCTCTATTCCCTTCACTTCCATAACCTCATTAGTGGACATTTTTCTCATCCATGGTTCCATTTCACCTCCATAATTGTCCCTAGAGCATCTTTCTCATCCATCACTTTGTGAGATGTATTGTAGATTTGAGTGGTTAATTTATTGATTTGGATGGTATTGGACGATAAACGACGACTTTGGCGATTTGGGACTTTATGAACCAGATAAGTTTCATCTGGTTGTCATTTTGTTTTGGTTTCTTGTCGCCGTTCAACATTGCTCAAAGGTTGAAAAGCCTTTCCTACCGTTTAATCATCCTCTATACTTTCAAAAACGCCACTATTATGCTTGACCTCCATGGAGATGAAGAATGCATTGTACTATTTTTTAATCAAAATAACCAAGACTTTTTTAGTCATTTATACAAAAATACTCTGGGAATTAATTTTTTTATAAAAGTATAGAAAAAAAGGTATATAGGTGGAGGAAGAATTTGTCTCCAAATTAATTTTTAACGATTAAATTGACCTCCAAATTAGGCCTTCTTTATTGGAAATACGTTTGTAATAAACAAATTACTTTTTGCACCTCCAAATTTTATTTTAGGTTTAAATGCACCCCTTACCTATACCGATCAACTATATAAAAGAATTTATAAAAATTAAATTATATATAAATTAATTTTAAGATATGTAAAGTCCATTTTATTTTTTTATTCTCTAGATGTCATCGTGAAGAAACTCAATTAAACATGCCTTTAGAGTCTATTTTTTTCAAGTGTGTCGAATTTCGATTTAATTAGGAGTTATATTTGGGATTAATTTAAACATACATCATAATTGTGTTTAATAGTTTGAAATAACTATATCAAAATTAATTCTACCAAATTTGAAATAAATAATGACTTCTTAAGTTTATTCTCGTTAATACATTTAGTGACAGACTTTATTCATAAATCATTTATACATTTATAAATATTATTATAAATCACACTGATAAGCAAGGTTGCATGCGGGTCGGATAAATAGATAATGACAGTACCTATTTTTTTTCTTCTCTTAATTACCATTATAAAGTTAACTACTATAATTATTAAGTGTATAAAAAATCATTTACTAAATATAAAGTTTAATTTCAGAGTTTTTGTGGGGTGTTTTAAGAATTGTAAACATGAAATGGTAAAACAAAATTTCAAAAGTGGTGCATGGTGCTTCCCTGTATACTAACTTTTAAAAACATTAGGAGAAATAAGATAACGTAATTAATAGAGCCTTATTCCCAGAAGAAAATCTGCATGAGGACAAAAGAAAAGGTTGACTTGTTTCATTGACTTGCCATGCATCAAGAACAGTTTGTGCACAATTTTATCGATTGAATCAATAATCTAACTCTCCAACTTGGAACTTTTTACAAACAAACTAAATACAATAGTAACAGCTTCACACCATGGCCCTTGCTTCCTTCAAACATTGTCTCCTCCTCATGTTTCTTATCTTTACCACTACCCACGCATCAGAAGTCCCTATTTTCCTTCGTCAAAATTGCACAACCAACGAAACCTTCACCTCCAACACCACTTTCCAACTCAACCTCCGCACCCTCTTGTCTTCCCTATCTTCCAACGCCACCGGAAACACCCAATTTCGCAACGCCACCGTATCCGGCGGAAGCCCCTCCGACACAGTCTACGGTCTCTTCCTCTGCCGCGGCGACGTGCCCCCTCCACTTTGTCAACAGTGTGTGCTGAACGCCACCCAAAGACTCGGCAATCAAAACACAGACACATGCAAGTTTGCCAAAAGCGATATAGTTTGGTATGACGAATGTTTGGTTCGATATTCCAACAGGGACTTCTTCTCCAGGGTGGACACAAGGCCCAGAATGCGTCTGCGGAACACTGCCAACGTTTCCCACACAGAAAGCTTCTTGCGTTTGTTGTACAGCACCTTGAATGAAAGCGCAGACCAGGCAGCGAATTCTAATGGTGCTAAGTTATACGCCACAAAAGAAGCTAAGATCTCTGGGTTTCAGACCCTCTATTGTCTGACTCAATGCACACCGGATTTGTCACCCCAAGATTGCAGAAGGTGTCTGAGTGGTGTGATAGGGGATCTTTCATGGTGTTGTCCTGGAAGCCAAGGAGGAAGAGTTTTGTATCCAAGTTGTAACTTTAGGTATGAGTTGTATCCTTTCTATAGAATGGATTCCCCGGCACCTCAAGGAATTTTCAGTCCTACAAATTCTACTGTCATAAAAGGTAATTCCAAATATTATAGTTCTTCGAAGTGTTAGTGTTATGACTTAAACTAGAACAACATGCTGCGATAATGATTATTTTACGAACTCAAGTGTTACATTTCACTGTACTTAATGACCTGTTTTTCTGTCTTTAGGTGAAGCAGGAAAGAGAGGCTTCTCATCAGAGATAGCAACTGTAACTTTTGTTTCAATTAGTGTGACTGGGCTGTGGTTGGTATTTGGTTCTTAAGTAAAAAAGAGCAAGAAAAATGAATCGCTTTCAAGTTTCTGCAGACATGCAAAGAAAAAGTTTTGAAACAAAGTGAGCAGGACTATGCTTCTAATTATGCAGAGTGATCTTAACAAACAGAGTTTCGCATTCTGATGTAATTTGGAAAGAATTAATCATATTAGAGTGTTCAATCTTATCCTACTGAATTTCGCATTTCTCTGTAACTTGAAAAGAATTTGAAATTAGGGGTGATTCCACTAGTCCTAAGCCATAAGTTTATAGGATCATTTTAGAATGGGAAAGTTTGATACTTCTCTGTGAATAGCAAGATTGACTTTGTCTTTAATTTAATTCCAGGAAAATTGGATGTGAATAAATACTAAAATAAGTTACGACTGTCATAAAGACTCAAACATGATGTAATCTTTTTAAAAAAAATTAAAAAAAATATTATATAAGGGTATTTCTAACAAGAAGATTGGACAATCACTGAAAATATAAAAATAAAAATGTAATGCAAAAATTAATATCAACCTAATAAACTAGAAAATCATGAGAAAATCATGTGTGTTTTCGTTTTACTTGATTGTTACCAAGTATTTCTAGTGCATAAATGTTGTGTGCAACGAATTAATAAGTTAACTTATTTTTATTTACTTATAACATGTAATTAAAAATTATTATCATTATCACTTTTTACCAGAAACAAATTTCTCACATTTAAAAAATTAAGCATTTAAAGAAAAAAATATTTATTAGGTGACAATTTTGATAAAATATTTTCTTTTCTTTCTATTAATAAATTTATTATTAAAAATTTTCAAGCAAGATAATTTATTAGAAGACCATATAAGATTACATATTTAAATATCTCATTCAAAAATGAAAATATGAGTTATTTTTGGACAATTTTTGTTGAAAAATAAAACCTTAAATTCTTGTCCATACGAGAAAAAACAAAAATGTAAAGTTGTTTGTCGTTTGACTATTCTCCACTCATAGTTCAAAGAAACGATCCAGAACAGAAGAAGATATCCACACGATTACCATCCTCCAATGTCAATTTATTTGTAAGCAGCTAAACTTGACTTGGGTATTTATCTACGACTTTCTCATCATTGTTTTTTTAAAACAGTCATTTTATAAATTAAAATTAACTTACATATAAAATCTAAAAATTAAAAAATATATAGAAAACCTTTTAAATTAATTAGTACATATACTAATTTTATTAGTTTATAAAAAATTAATTATTTTTTTTTCTCTTTTACAAAAAGATTATAAGAAACTTGTTAGCTAACCAAATAACCAACCAATCCCTAGCTAATTAAGACATTTAATGTTCTTTGACTTCACTTCACATCTGAGTCTTCTCATTGCCATATTTCTCAACAATTGATCCTTTCTTTTTCCTCACTGCCAATGAAACCGAACCCTCATTTGTCCTCACATCACAATTATTTCCACCACCTATACTTAAAATGATTGGCTATAGACTTTGTTGTTGTTCTTCTTCTTTTTTTCATGTGTTTGTAAATTTGGGAACTCTTTTAATTTACTATTCAAACCCCTTCCCTCTAGATATGTAACGATGCACTCTTTACCCTGATCCAAAAGCTGAAACAAACATAAAATAGGAAAAACAATTGACGAATTGCAAATCTTTCTCCAAAATGCCTCGTTCCAACTACTTAGCAATTCCCTCAGTTTTCTTCTTCCTCTTTTGTTCCTTATTCTTTTCAACCAAAGCAACACCAATATACAGTTCCCATGTCTGCACAGACTCTACCAAAAACCAACCAAACACCATATTCCAAACCAACCTCAACCTCCTCCTCTCTACCCTTTCTTCCAAGGCCACTCAAGCCACCCAATTCTACAAAACAACAATTGCCAGCGAAACCCCCAACGCCGTCAAGGGCCTCTTCCTCTGCCGCGGCGACACCCTCGCCGCCGCCTGCCACGACTGCGTCACCGCCGCAGCAGCCGACCTAAAACACCGGTGCCCGGTTGAGAAGGAGGCCATAATCTGGTACGATGTGTGCATGGTACGGTACTCCGACCAATACCTCAACAACATCGTACCTGGAGTGGACATGTCTGATTCCAAAAACGTGACTAGCATTAACCTTGACCGATTCAACGAGTTGCTCGCGGGATTGCTGAATTCTCTGGCAACGAAAGCCAAGAATTCCGCAGATAAGAAATTTGCGACAGGGGAAGTAAACCTCATCAGCTCGGTGACCCTTTACGGGTTAGTGCAGTGCACGCCGGAGTTGTCCTTGTTCGATTGCAACATGTGTTTCAGAAGCGCCATTGCGTCTGTTCCGAATTGCTGCGATGGGAAACGAGGGGCAAGAGTGTTGCTTCCTGGATGCAATATCAGATACGAAGTGTATCCATTTTACAGCAGCATTAACACATTGGCCCCACCGGTTGCGAAGCCTCGTCCTTCAGGTACAGTGCTAGTAAGTAGGAAATTGTGCTTGTTTGATTTTGAGTAGTGAGTGATTGAATTGCATTGACGTTTGGTCAGGACGGAGTGGTGTTGAAGTGATTCTTACATTTGTTATCCCTATTGTTGCTGCCATGGTGCTTTTCACTTTTGGGATATGTACTGTCATGAGAAAGCAAGCAAAGAGTGTGATACAATTATGGAAGGAAACGGTAACAATACTTGAATTCTTCTGTTCCAATTTAAGTAACTTTTTGCTAGCTTCATGTTGTGGTCGATGCTGACTGTTTCATTTTGGGGCTGATTAACAGAATTACTCTGAGGTGTAGATGCGACTGATGCTGCAAAGAATAGCAAAATGAATATTCATATCAGATAGTGCAGTGGTTAGGAAGTTCTATCGCTAATCATCGCTTTTGTCTTCCTAATCCGTCACTGACACATCACTGCATCAGATGGTTTAACAGGGCGAGTTGGCAATTGGTAGTGCAGATTAGTGAAGTATAAGCTCACTGAGTTTTTGTAGTTGCTGCATCAGCATCAGCATCCACCACCATGTCTCTGTTTTCTGTAAATTACTTTCACAGACTCTTTAGTAGATGTAAAAATATCAATGGACCAGGAGTGTGGATACTTATTACTGTTTCTATTTTTATTTATCTCGGTGACTTTTTATATATAATTAACAACCTCTTAAAAAACATTATTACGTTGTTATTTACAAAAAAATATCATTATAAAGCAGTGAAATATATAATCCATCACATCCAGAAAATATATAGAAGTGTCTTCCCTAAAAAATACAGAAGTATATAATATTAATAAAAACAAATTTTGTAAATAAACAGGTACATGCGAGGTGGCTGTTGATGTTTATGGTACTCACCGAAAAAAACAATATCTAAATTCATTTCTTTTTAAAAGGATGTAATTTTAATTTGTTATATTTTTTTAAAAGTGTTATCACTCGGTTATAAATTTAATAGACCGATAAAATATGTTGAAATTAAAAAGTTTTGACGATAAAATATGGGAAATTTTACAAATAAAAAGTTGGAATTATAATAATTAAATAACAAGATATACTGTGAAGCCAAATCTAAATTCTAACGGTAGCAAGTTTAAAAATCTAATTGTCAATTTAACCATTCATTAAATTCTTACAATCTTTTATAAAATTGAAATCTAGTGATACTTTTAGATTTCCATGAAATCATTATTTTCTTACTATTCCGAAAAGAAGTTTCACATTAATTGCTCATTGACTTGTCGCGAGCAAGTCTTTGGGGTTGTGAAGACTTCGCATTTCGCTCGTAAATTCATCTTCATCCAACCTCACATGATGAAATATTAGGCGCAACAACAAAACCTGTTTCCAAAGAAGGAAGAAACAACTAATCATTATTTTACCTCACAGATTCTCTCCGAGATGTGTATCTTGAAATCCTCTTCAACCCACTTGCTAATTCTCTCTCTGTTTCTGTTCCTTAACTCTGCAAGTGAAGCTGCTCCTACATATACCTCACATGCCTGCACAGGATCCTCTTACCGACCCAACACAACATTCCAAACCAACTTGAATCTCCTCCTCTCATCCCTCGTCTCCAACGCCACCCTCCACGACGGTTTCTACCGCACCAACATCTCCCTCGGAGACCCCGGAGAGGTCAAGGGACTCTTCCTCTGCCGCGGCGATGTCAACACTTCCGTCTGTCACGACTGCGTCACCGCCGCAGCAAAAAACATCACTCAACGCTGCACCAACCAGACAGAGTCCGTTATCTGGTACGACGAGTGCATGCTGCGCTACTCCAACAGTTCTCGCCTCGACAACGTAGTCCCACGGGTTAACTTGCTAAACGTACAAAGCGTCCCTGACTCCGACTACTCACAGTTCAACGATATTCTTGCCTCCACTTTGAATGATGCCAAACAAGAAGCCCTCAGTTCGGGGAAAAAGTTTGCTACAATAGAAGCCAATGTCACGACCTCAATGAAGCTCTACACACTGGCGCAGTGCATGCCCGATTTGTCCACGTCTGAATGTGACACGTGCTTCTCAAGCGCCATCAGTGCCTTTCCCAGCTGCTGTGACGGCAAACAAGGTGCACGGTCCCTGCTTCCGGGTTGTAATGTCAGATACGAATTGTACCCGTTTTACAATGTTTCCTCCGTCTCCACACAACCAGAGTTCTTCTCTCCATCTTCAGGTATCAAATGCAGTTACTTGATTAATTTTGTTGTTGCTGGGTGTCTTAGAAAGTGATGAACCTGTGCAGGGAAAAGCAGAATTACCTTAATTGTGGCGATTGTTGTCCCAATTGTTGTTGCGGTTCTTCTTCTCATTGTTGCCATCTGCTTCCTACGTAAGAGGGCAAGCAATAGATACACTAATTCCTTTGACCAGGATTCAAGTAATCTCTCTTTCTCGGTCAAGATGATTGTATCGTATAATTTGCTTCAATTGACTTTAATTTGGTTGCTGATTATTGCTGTCTTTCTTCGTTGTGTAGTTGTGGATGATCTTACTGATGTGGAGTCCTTGCAATTTGACTTGGCTACTGTTGAAGCTGCCACAAACAGATTCTCGGATGAGAACCAGATTGGCCGTGGCGGATTTGGGGTGGTTTATAAGGTATAAAACATGTTTGTGCTAAATTATGAGTAACACATAATTCATTTTATGATGAAGTAGTTAACTGGTCTATTCCAATGTTTTTTTAGGGTGTCCTCCCTAACGGACAGGAGATAGCTGTGAAGAGGTTGTCAGTAACCTCCTTGCAGGGTGCAGTAGAGTTCAGGACTGAAGCTGCTCTTGTGGCCAAGCTTCAGCATAGAAATTTAGTGAGACTTTTGGGATTTTGTTTGGAGGGGCGGGAGAAGATCCTTATCTATGAATACATACCGAACAAAAGCCTTGATCACTTTCTATTTGGTATGTACTATTTCTACTCTTTTATTACTTGACATCTCAATAATTGTAGTGATTGATTTCCCTAAAGAGACTGATATGATACCTCATAAGCAGAATCACTTCATTGTGTTCACATGATGATATCTTTATCCTTATTAAACAGCAGTCACGTTAATAGTTGTATAACAGGAAATTTTAGTCACTTTCCTGTTGCTAATATAGGTATTTCCTTTTTGCAAACATTGTAGACCCTGTCAAGCAAAGAGAGTTAGATTGGTCAAGACGCTACAGCATTATAGTTGGTATCACTCGAGGAATTCTTTATTTACACGAAGATTCCCAACTTAGAATCATACATCGTGATCTAAAAGCTAGTAACATTTTACTAGATAAAAATATGAATCCAAAGATTTCAGATTTTGGTATGGCAAAAATTTTCCAAGCAGAACAAACTCAAGTAAATACAGGAAGGATTGTTGGGACTTAGTAAGTATAATGTCTATGTTTCATCTTCTTCCATGTTTTAACATATCATTGGTTAATTTAAGAAGGAAAGAAAGTGTGTTCTTTCCAAAAAAATTATTGTTCTTTTCCAATAGCGGTCTCTATTGTTGTTTTTCAGTGGTTACATGTCTCCAGAATATGCAATGCACGGACAATTTTCAGTGAAATCAGATGTGTTCAGCTTCGGTATCTTAGTTTTGGAGATTGTGAGTGGCAAGAAGAATACTGATTTATATCAATCCAAACACCTTGATGACCTCTTAAGTCTTGTGAGTACAGATAAATTTTTCTTCGACTCTACTAGTACCAAGCTTATAGCTTCAATTCTTAGTTACACACTATTTCATTGGGTGAGGAAATTATATATTCCTAGTTTAAGTACTAACATTTCACTACGACAGGCTTGGAAGCATTGGACAGAGCAAACACCTATGGAGTTTCTGGATCCAACTCTGAGAGGTTCTTATTCAAGAAATGAAGTAAATAGATGCATCCATATTGGATTATTATGTGTTCAGGAGAGTCCATCTGACAGACCATCAATGGCCACCATTGCACTTATGCTGAACAGTTATTCAGTTACCATGTCAATGCCACGACAACCAGCATCTTTCCTGCGTGGAAGAAGTCCTAACAGGCTAAACCCAGCGCTTGACTCAGATCAGTCTACCACCAGTTCAATTCCATGGTCTGTGAATGAAGTATCCATTACGGAATTATACCCTCGCTAAAGGATTTTTTTTCATGTTTTCTTCAATCAATTCAGTGTACCATCAAATCTTTCCAAACTATGGTGTTACTTTCAAACGTACCTAGCAGATATACATAGTAAACCTAAATGGCTCAAAGGGTTCTGTCTAAAATACGTCATGCTGGATCTTTTTTTTTCGAAGCACAGGGTTGATTTCCTGATGGAATCCTTTTTCTTGCCCGCATTATGCTGGTTAAACGAAGTGCTTCCAAATGCAAGTATCTAGTTCTCCAATACTGTAACAGATCACTTCAAATTATGATTGTGACGTTAACTGTCTCTGGATGGAGAATTTATGCATGCTATAGAACCAGTATATGAAACTATATACAGCTTTGACTGTTGCCACCGTCTTTCAAAGAGCCTTATAAGTGAAAACCCGTATTTTGTGCAAGGAAAGTGAGGTTGCCCATTCTAATGGGGCGTGCCAGAAGTTTGAATATTGAGGACTTACTGTTCATTTCTGCGGACACATTTCAGTGTGGTACAACTTTGAATCAACCATTTGTTGATAGAGACACTTCTCTCTTTAAATCTTGAAATTTAAAAGGATAGGTGAAAAGTCTTAGCCGAGCATCTTGTCATAACTACGAGACTTGCTGGTCTGCTCTGTTAGGAGAACAAGTCCACCCCAGCCCAGCTGTACATTGTCCCTTTAGGCACTAATAATTTTCCATATATGATATTTTGATTTGTCAAGTGTTTTGAGGATTAATTTTGATATCTCATGTTTGTATTATTTTTTATACTATTTTGATATGCTGCAAATGATAGATGATATAATGAATGCTAATTTACTTGACATGTCTTTGGTATGTAGTGATACTTAACCTATCAAAACTTTATATAAAAAAGCTTCTAGCCTTTTGGCAGGAAATTGCTTTAAGATGATCACTTAAGATGATTTTTAAATTTGTTTCAAGAGAAGGTGTTCTGAGGTGCAAAATGTCAAGATAACAAGTGCGTTGCCTGCCACTGTAGAACTCTGGAGTTCCCTTTTAAAATCGCAATCGATCCTCCCCAAATAAAGAAATTGACTTTGGCTTTATTTCATGCATAATGTGACAATAAATTTCAATACATCAGATTGACAACAATACGAAAGATCTTTATATCTCTCAATTGTGTCATCTGACTTATGCTTCATTTTATAAAACCATTTACAACCTGTAGTCATTTTGTTAGAAGGTAAATCAATGATATTTCAAGTGTTATTTTTCTCCAAAGCTTTTGAGCATGACTTTGGCTGACATGAGAAGAAAATGATATAATAAATCTGGGATATTTAGAAGAAAACTTATTATAAGATAAAATCAAGACAAGAGATATAAAGTGCTTGGAGAATAAGTAATGATAAGAGATGCGCAATACAGGTCTTTGTAGCTGCCTGCTGGATCAGTGAGGGACAAAAATATAAGATTGTGTTTGTGAGAGGTTTGTATTTGAAGAAAAGAAGAAATAGTAGGTAAAGAATGATTTACATTACCTATAACACAATGATTATGAACAGTAGAAGAAGTCGTAACAATTTGATTCATATGCACATCAACAATGGAATTTGATGATCCTTAACTAACCTGTTGTTGATGTAAATTCAATAAAGTTTGATACGTTAAACAATGAGCTTCATTTTATTGCTTCATGGATATGAGTGATCTTAAAAAAAATTTCACAGCATTCCCTATATCTACCACAATATTATTAATAACCTTTCCTTGAGGTTTATAAAGCACGTGACCAGAAAAGTAACCATGTTTCTCATAACATTCCTCTATTGTGTGCCTACTAACACCAGAATAAAGTTCACTATAAATCCCCTTAAAAAAAACTACATAATCCATCAATAGTATACTCTGTCAAATTGAAATTGAAAAAAAAAATGTATTATTCATGATCCTACTCCGTTATTTCAGTGTTTCCAAGTTGAGAATAAAGAGTGATTTAAGATTGGTTAAGGCGGTGAGCCATCAAAAAACTTTGCTTTGTTCTTTGTGCTTATAATTGTGAGCATTCATATGCTACATGAATTATAATTTGTGAAATCCAATAATAGTGAAACTAAAACTGTAGTTGGGTTTTCTTCAAGATGTATGAATATTTAGAGATTGATCCCTTTAATCTTTGCGCTTATAATTGTGAGTATTCATACATTATAATCTGTGGGATCCAATAATAGTGAAACTAAAACTGTTGTTGGGTTTTCTCCAAGACGTATGAATATTTAGAGACTGGTCCCTTTAAAAATCCATGCTGCTAGAAACGAAAGAAAATATAATAATCTTGGAAATGGGAGAAACCATATGCACACTCTTAAGGGTAAAAAACTCTAATATCATATTGAATAACAATAATATCATAGTTGACGAGAAAATAATAAAAGAAAAAAAATATTAAATATATTATTTGGTTCGTTGAAAATGACGGGTACTGTTCACGGGTCGAGTGTTAGAAGTTAAATATATTAAATTTCGATATTGTCTCGATATTGAGCACAATGTAATTTTGAAGTTAATAAGATATGGACAGTAATTAATGGAACATGTGTACTTAATCTCAATCGTTACATACACAACGCCAGTTTAGGATAAGATACTTTATCTTATTTGTGTACTTGACAAGCTTCATTACCCCCAAAAATAGAAAAAGGAGAAGTTGATATAAACTACTCTTTTTCATTTATAAATAATCCTAAATTCAGAATGGAGAGGGAGAGACTTCCGACCTCAAAACAATCAACTTTTTTTTTCTATAAAAAATTATTATTATTGTTTCTAATTAGAAAAGAGAGTAAAAAATTATATTCATAGAAAAATATAAGTAGAATAAATGTAATGGTATTGACAATGAGTTAAGACTAATAAGTTTCTAACATAAAAAATCTCCTCAAAAAGATTTTGACCCATGTATTGCTATTTAACCTATCTTGAATGTCCTAAAAATATAATTTATTATTAAGTCCATATTTATTACACACATTGTTATTTTGCAACAAAGGAAAATTACTAATTTGAGTCTGAAATGTCTTTCATTCATATATTCTAACTCATCTCTGTCAAAACTCAACTGTATCTAGAAGGAAAAAGGAAAACTATTCTACCCCGTCTCAAATATTTATCAAAGTCAATTCGTTTTTATCAACAATGTCAAATACTTACATCTCAAACAAACCGATTTTAAAATATGAAAGTGAAATAAATATTTTAAATAGACTTTCGAAATATGATTTTATCTTCTAAAATTTCAAAATATTATTTTATATTGTACTTTTAAAATTAATGATAACATTAAATTATATATGTAATACATGGTAGAAAGCTCAATACTCATTACGTGAACTTAAAAACAAAAAAAAAAACAAGTTCCAACCTATGTAAGTATTTGTTTTACCTACCTCGCACACCGGTTCCTTCTTTGCATCTCTCAAAAACAGTTATCAAAGTTACTTTATTCTACGAATTAGTGTTACACTTACGCCTCAACGTTAGGTGATTTTCGTCAAACTATTCAGCACTTTAACAATTTTTTTCCATAGAACTGTAACACAAAACAGAGACACTGTTTGATTTTATTCAAATCGTTCCAAATTTACAAAATTTGATTAAACTTTTAACAAAAAGGTAAAGTCCTAACATTGACTTGTATCCGAGGGGTGAAGTCATTCATGGCATTTATTTCCATTACAAGACTCATCAGCAGAATCTCATAAGCACACTGAAAGATTAAGTGTCAGAACAAAATCTACTTTTTTTTGTACCTCTTCGAGATGTACATCTTGAAATCCTCTTCAACCCACTTGCTAATTCTCTCCCTGTTTGTTCTGTTTCTAAACTCTGCAAGTGAAGCTGCTCCTACATACAGCGCACATGCCTGCACAAACGATGGATCCTTTTACCGACCCAACACAACATTCCAAACCAACTTGAACCTCCTTCTCTCATCCCTCGTCTCCAACGCCACCCTCCACGACGGTTACTACCTCACCAACATCTCCCTCGGAGCCCCTGGCGAGGTCAAGGGGCTCTTCCTCTGCCGCGGCGACGTCACCCCCTCCGTCTGCCTCGACTGTGTCGCCGCCGCGGCTGACAACATCACGCGCCTCTGCACCAACCAAACAGAGTCTGTAATATGGTATGACGAGTGTATGGTGCGCTACTCCAACCTTTCCTTCCTCAACAACATAGTCCCAAGTATTAGCTACAGTTCCCAACAGAGCGTTCCTGACTCCGATATCACTAGCTTTATCGATTTTCTTGCTTCCGCGCTGAAGGGTGTGGTGCAGGATGCCCTGAATTCTCCTTTGGGTAAAATGTTCGCCACAAGAGAAGAGAATTTCAAGAGCTCAATGAGTCTGTACACCCTGGCGCAGTGTAGGCCTGATTTAACCGCCTTTGACTGCAACATGTGCTTAACAGGCGCCATCAGTACCCTCGGTGATGGAAAACGAGGTGCACGCAACCTGCTTCCTAGTTGTAATGTCAGATATGAATTGTACCCTTTTTACAATGTTTCCGCCGTCTCCACTAAACCAGAATCTCATTCCCCATCTTCAGGTATCAAAGTTTTATAGCATATTAACATGTACTAAGCTCATATGCAGTTCCTTAATAATTTAGCATTCTCTAATCAAATTAGAGGTTTACATTCATAATTTGCATTAAAAATCAGTATAATTATTAAGGTAAAACTATAATTCTGGCTGTAGAATAAGGCAGAAGTGAATCTCAGCTTTGTTCTTGGAATATAAACATGTTAGTGTCTAAATTCCAACAACCTTGTTAATGGGGTGTCTTAGAAAGTGATGAACGTGTACAGGAAAACGCAGTATCTCTATAATTCTGGCTATTGCTGTCCCAATTGTTGTTGTGGTGGTACTTTTCACTGTTGGCTTCTGCTTCCTACGCAAGAGGGCAAGCGATAAATACAGTAATTCTTTTGTCCAGGAGGATTCAAGTAACCTCTCTTTCTTCGTCAAAGTGATTATGTAATCTGTCTCACTTGCCTTTAATTGGGTTGCTGATGATTACTGTCTTTCATTGCTGTATAGTTGTGGATGGTCTTACCGATGTGGAGTCCTTGCAATTTGGCTTGGCTACGATTGAAGCTGCCACGAACAGATTTTCGGATGAGAACAAGATTGGGCAAGGTGGATTTGGGGTTGTTTATAAGGTGTGAAGCATGTTTATGCTAAATCTTGAGTAACACATTTCATTTTATGATAAAGTACTTAACTGGTCTATTCCAATGCTTGTTTTTAGGGTGTCCTCCCTGACGGACAGGAGATAGCTGTGAAGAGGTTGTCAGTAACCTCCTTGCAGGGTGCAGTAGAGTTCAGGAATGAAGCTGCCCTTGTGGCCAAGCTTCAACATAGAAATTTAGTGAGACTGTTGGGATTTTGCTTGGAGGGTCAGGAAAAGATTCTTATCTATGAATACATACCGAACAAAAGCCTTGATTACTTTTTATTTGGTATGTACCTTTTTGTACTTTTCTTATGTGACATCTCAATCAGTGCAGTGATTGATTGCCCTCAACAGACTAATATGACACCTCATAAACAGAATCACTTCTTGAACATCAACTTTGGAGGGATAATAGCTTTGTCTAAATGGGAATTATTGTAATTTAGCTATTTTAATCTGGGTATTTCATTTTGACAAATTTTGTAGATCCTATAAAGCAAAGAGAGTTGGATTGGTCACAACGCTACAAGATTATCGATGGCATTGCTCGAGGAATGCTTTATTTACATGAAGATTCTCAACTTAGAATTGTACACCGTGATCTCAAAGCTAGCAATGTTTTACTAGATGAAAATATGAATGCAAAAATTTCAGATTTTGGTATGGCAAAGATTTTCCAGGCAGATCAGACTCAAGTAAATACAGGAAGGATAGTTGGGACTTAGTAAGTCAAAGTTCTTTATGTCATGTCCTCTTGCATATATAACTTATGTTATACATATGTTCTTTCCAGAATTTTTGCTGTTTTGTTTTTCAAATGAGGGGATTATATTGTTGTTACAGTGGTTACATGTCTCCTGAATATGCAATGCGTGGTCAGTTTTCTATGAAATCAGATGTCTTCAGCTTTGGTGTCTTGGTTTTGGAGATTGTGAGTGGCAAGAAGAATACTGAATTTTATCAATCCAATCACGCTGATGACCTCTTAATCTTTGTGAGTATAAGCAATAGTAATATCTTTTCTTCTGCTCTGCTGATGCCATGGTTAGCTGCAATGCCTAGCTACAGACTATTTAAGTGGGTGAGGAAATGAGAGATTTCTAGTTTAAGCACTAACATTATACTACCACAGGCTTGGAAGAAATGGACAGAGCAAACACCTATGGAGTTTCTGGATCCAGCTCTGAGAGGTTCCTGTTCTAGAAATGAAGTAAACAGATGCATCCACATTGGTTTATTATGTGTTCAGGAAAATCCATCTGACCGACCATCAATGGCCACCATTGCACTTATGCTGAATAGTTATTCAGTTACCTTGTCAATGCCACGACAACCAGCATCTTTTCTGCGTGGAAGAGGTCCTAACAGGCTTAACCGAGGACTTGACTCTGATCAGTCTACCACCGATCAATCTACTTACTGTTCAATTCCATGGTCTGTGAATGAAGTATCCGTCACTGAAGTATACCCTCGCTAAAGAATGATTATGTTTTCTTCAATCAATCTAGTTATGCTCAAATCTTGTCAAACTATGGTGTATCTGTTATACTATTCTAGCAGATTTATATTGTAAATATCAATAGCTAAAGGAATCCTATCCCTGCTTCGTGCTGGATGACCATGCAGAGTAGATAAAGCAAGATGCCACGGGAAAGACCTAAATAATTTACAATCCTGAGCAATGTTGGTTTTGGAGCATTGGGTTGATTTAATGAGGGATTATTATTTCTTGCCCTCATTATGCTGGTTGAAATTAGTGCTCCTAAATGCAAGTATCTAGCTCTCCAGCACTACAATACAGATATTAGCTAGTATATAATCCTAATAGGAGATCACTTTAATTATGATTCTGATGTCAAACTGGGTTCATAGTTTATGCAGCCTATAGTCTCCGTACTATAAAATCTATAGCTTTGACTGTCGTGAGCATTTCAAAGAGCCCTGTAAGAGAAAATTAAAAATCCTTGTTTTGTGCAAGGAAACTGAGGTTGCCCATTCTATGGTAGGGGCATGCCTTAACTTTGAAAAGTCAGGACTTACTGTGCAATTTTGTGGATATTTTTCACTGTGGTACGAGTTTGACTAAACCTTGTTACTATTGTTAAATTCTCATCGAATATGATATTTTGAGTAATCGCTGAAGTTTGAACTCCTAATATATGAGTTTGCCAACTACGAAATGAAGGTCTTCTAATAGTATAGAAAGCGGCAATAAATATAATTCCAACAAATGTAAACTTACAGTATAGAGAGTGGGGATAGAGAACTCTCTGTGTGAGCTATGCCAAGAAGATGAACAATCACTCATCTATCTATCAGTTATAAAGTAACTCTCTCTATGACAGGTGGGTGGTAGTAATGTCAATAAGACACTATCGTTTTAAGAATCATTTTCAATATTTTCATTTCATAGAACTTAATACAAACCAAAATAAGGTGTGGAAAGGACTTTGGGTACCACTCATATGCGAGATATGGAGTCAGATAAATAAAATTATTTTTAAGCAGAGAAAGGTTTTTGGTGAAGAAATCTTTTGTATGAAACAGTTAAAAGTATGGTTATGAATGAGATATAAAATCCTTAGAATAACTTTCTCTTATCCTAATTGGTTCAACTGTCCAGTTCAATTTTTGAAAACACTACGAAATACTGATAATCAGATAGGCTTGGGGAAGATCATGGAGAGGATAGTAGGCTGCTGTAATAGGTTAGAGAAGAGTTTTGAAAAGCTTCGATTAAATGGGTAATTGCTTATTTGATCATTGCACTGTTGCATTCTAACCTGGTCTGTGATGAGATAAATTTGTTGTTATCAGTGTTTAACCACAAGTGGGCTGTATTGGGGCGAGTTCTCTGATCTAGAGCGAGGGATTGCGTTCTTTGTCTTTCACATATGGCCAAAGGTGGTGCAGAAAGGTGCCACGTCAGCAGTGTAGAGATGAAGTTAATTGGTAGCAGTGGAGCAATAATGAAGGTGAAGGGAGGTTGTCCATCATGAAAGTCCTATTACTAAGAAGGAATAACTTAAATGCAAGTCAAACTATGTCAAATAATTTGTAAAATTTGCTACAATACATCCTTTAAAAGCTATACAACTATATAACAGTGCGTCTATGTCCAACCTGATGAGTTAAATCAAAGGGTTAAAATAGATATAGGAACAAGTGCAAACGAGCATCTTAACTCTATCATTGTACCGCGGATCATGAAGCATGGTTTCTTTTTATGTCAAATGAATCCAGTATAATAGATAATATATTTTGAAAATCCCTGATCTATATTTTATAATTAGATGTAAAGTAATTTTTATATAAGATTCAGTTAGACTTAAAAATCAATAAGTATCTATATCCAAATCAGATAACATGTATAGCATTTGTTACAATGAAGAAGACGATGCTAAATGTAGGAAATCAGGAGTTATAGCTTTTGAAAAAATTAGAATATAAATTATAATATAT
>Ga0209700_103907_pt1 | contig 27769 bp, 9 predicted proteins | sample SiratroredBW_FD_187528 | JGI IMG/M metagenome (GOLD analysis project Ga0209700, IMG submission 187528) | Root nodule microbial communities of legume samples collected from California, USA - Siratro red BW (SPAdes) (version 2) | ecosystem: Host-associated > Plants > Roots > Nodule | place: USA... | reverse complement strand
ATATATATATATATATATATATATATATATACATATATATATATATATACATATATATATATATATATATATATATATATCATAGTGTTAAAAATGTGTAGAACAAGAAAAGAAAATGGAACCACAATAATGAAAAGGGCTCATATTTTTTAGTGCAATTTTTTTTTTTTTTCAAAATCTCTGCTGAAGTTGACAAAAATATTGTTTATCTAAAGTACTTGAAACTTAAAATCGAATACAAAACGTTTTGCATCGTAAAGTAGGATTAATGATAAATGGAACTTACTTAAAACTTTAAAGTAATATTCTTTAAATTGTATAAAAAAATTAATTTAATTTTCAAATATTTTATATGAACAAAAAGTCTTTTTTGTTATAATTACAATGATTTTATTTTACAGTGTATATTTTTTAATTCTAATTCTTTTTTTCAAAATCAACTTCCTTAAACTGATTTTTGAGAATAACAACAATTTTCATGAAAATAAAAACGGAAATAACCACATGCTCTAAATGATTTCTATCATTTAAAGTGGAGGTAAATGTTAAAGTCATAAATCGTTTTGATCATTCTCACAATTTTCCTCTACTGGTTATATAGTTTTTTCTTTCTTCAATTTTTTTGTTACTGTGCTATTTTTATATCAATTATTTTAATGACTTGTGGAAACCTTTTCGATGAAATCTCTCTTCTCGAAAACATTTTTTTCATCCATAATACGCTTTATTTTTTTCTAATCCTACCTAAACTTTTTGCAATAAATAGAGAAAAATTATGGGGTTGTAATTAATACAACTTGCAAAAAGAAACAATAACACTGCCTTTGAGAAAAGTTGGTGGTTTGTCTCGTCAAACCATGCTGGCCCATTTGGCTTGTACTCTTTTGCATTCTTCATTTTAGAGGTAAAATGTTGAAACTAATTTTATATCATTGTTTTATTAGAAGTCTCAAATTAAAATCAATCTCAGTAGCATCAGAATTATGTTAATTGTGAATAAAAAGTTAGGAAAAGTAAAATAAAACTTTTTAAAATGGTACATTTGTTTCTTTTAGAAAACACGGTTAGTTTAAGCTACCAGGTTATATTTGTGGTTTTTTTAATCAAAATGGTGCAATTTTACAAAGAATTTATGGAAATTGATAATTTTTAAAAATTTATTAATATGGGTAAGATTTCATTTTAAAGAAACCCTCTAAACTTGACATGACCTTAAATTTATCAAAATTAATGTTAATACAGTTATTTTTATATTTTATGTTAAATGATGTTGTGTCATCACAATTTCCATTATTTTTATATTAAATTGAAATTTCAGCATAAAAATATTTTATTATTTATACTAATGTTAATATAATATATATATATATATAATTTTATATAAAATATAATAATTAATATGTTATAATTAATGATTTATATAAAATATAATTTGTAAAACGTAAAAATTATTATTATGCAATTATTAAAAAATAAGATCAATAGGTAATATTATAATATAAAAATTATAGAAAAAAATATTTTTAAAATATAAATTACTATAAGGAGCCGATTAAAATATATAAATTATTATAAGGATTTTCGTTAAGGATGATATGAAAATTAGCTTGTTAATTTTATGCAGATATATATAAATATTTGTTTGATTATTTTGTAGGATAGTGAAAGAAAATTAATCAATAGTACAAAATAAAAAATAAAGGAAATTAATAATGAAAATTCAATTTTTCTATTGATCTTGTTTATATGGATAATTGTTTTTGTTATGACCTTTATTATGATAACAAGAACTTTTTTTTTATTGAAAATTGACTCATCTACTTCATTATGGATACAATGAATAGTTACTCTTTTTGATTAGTGTTATCCCACTGTGAGGTATGAAATTTAAGTAGACTAATAATTATCATTTTGAACTAATGAAACTAGACTTCTAAGTCTTGTTAATAGTGTGGAGCATGTAGATTGGGACAACATTAATTATACATGACAAAAATGATCAAACAACGATTACATAAGACAATAGGCAGTCAAAGGTCTTGAAAGACTCAACAATTATCATTCATGAAAACGTTTTAGGCTGAGTTCAAGAGGGGGGATGAATTGAACTTTGAAAGATTTTTTCCAATTTAGACCTTTGAAATAGTTTTTGCAATTTGAAAAACTTTAATGAATGTTGGTACTAGAGATATAAGGTGCAGTAAAGAAATAAATTGATTCAAAACACGAATGAATCAATTTGTTATACAGACAGATAGAAGTTTTTCAAGCACACAACAGATTCACAATCACACAAATTTACAATTTCATGGCAGCACTTTAAGCAGATTAAATTCACACAGTTCCAATAGCAATATTACACTCAGAGCAAATCACACACAAATCCAAATTTGAATGACAGCAGAGAAAGAAACAGAATTACAAATTTAAAACTCCTAACACAGCACTACACTGGTTTCAATCAATATTAGTAAATCTGATAAAGTTTCCTAACACCAGTAATTAATACAGACGTGAAACTTATTCAGAATGCAGATTCAATTATTCAATTATACCAAGAACACAGAACAAGAATACAAATTCTGCAGTATTACACCAATTCAGCCAAAGTTCCAATTCTTTGTCAAATCACAGATTCAGAATATTGTATGTATTATAGATTTAGAAAAGAACCAATCTGATAAGCAAAATTTCTTTAACATCTACAACAGATTTATCAAAAATCAATACAGAATTCAAGTTACAAAGCACACATCAATATTCAGCAGAGGACTTAAACCAGTTTTATCAAGATTACCAAAAATTAATTCAATCTTTCAATTTAATTCAATATGCAGTGCACGAACAAATCAAGATTATGAGAGAAGGGTTCAAGGAGAGGAGACACAATCAATTTTATATTGGTTCACCACAAAGGGCTACGTCCAGTCTTCTCTGCACCACTTGCAAAGAAAGTTCCACTAACTCAATTAATTGTTCACATACAATTAATCAACCAATTCCTACTCCCCATAGAAATCAGAACCCTGCTAAATTGATCAACTGCTCCCCGCAGCTCCTAATCAATTTCAGCAGAAACACCAAACTAATTCCTATAGCCCAAACCAGTCAATTTCTACTCCCCGTAGAAATCAAGAACCCTGCTAAATTGATTAACTGCTCCCCGCAGCTCCCAATCAATTTCAGCAGAAACACCAGGCTAACTCCTATAGCCCAAACCAATACAATTGTTCAACGATTATCACAAAAATTACAATGAACACAACACAAATCTTGATTCAAATAGGATCAAGAAAGGTTGAGAAAACTCCCTGATTGGCGCAGAAAGAAAGGCTTGTACACAGTCTTGAAGAAACCCAGTAACACACCTTAGTCAGAATTGATTCTTCAAGTAAAAGCCCTCTTTCAAAAATGATTATTATGAAAAACAGCAAATCTCTCACAGTAATTCTCACAAAATGAATTTCAGAAGATTGTGTTTTTCAAAAATGTATCTATCTTCTTTCTTTTCTCTATTCTCTCTTTCTTTTTCTTGTATTTTCGCACTTGAAAAGCCCACTGTATTATAGAAGAAGAGCTCAAACCAGATTTTCAGAAAAACAGTTAATTCAGTTAAGCTCATACACGAATAAATTGATTCGACTTAACCTGAAATCAATTTATAATAGTTCAATACTTTATTTTCCAAAACTGTTTTTAACTAAAGTTAAACCTTTTTATGGTTTGATTTAAAATCATTTAGACCATGTGCTAATGAATTTCTCCTTAGATGTCCATAGGTTCTCTTTCACAGCCAATCATACTCACTCACACTAAGACAAGACCTAGAACACACTTCCACTTACTTGCTTTGGCTTGCTGGATATGTCTTGCATGGCTTCATCAAATCCTTAAGTATTGTGAGAATACTAACAATTCAGTTAATTTAAATGTGTATGACATAGGTCAGTATCGAAGTTGGGGAGCGGCTATCTCCTGAACATCATTAATTAGTGAAGACATTGCTACAAGACTTGGTTTCCACTTGCAAAAGTGTATATTTTTATCTGCATAATTACTTTCCCAAATGAAACTTTGAATCATTATTAACTTTTGTGTTGTTTATGATACATATATTGTTTATATAAGGTGGTCTCTTGCACCATAGCAAAGGCAACATTGATGTTAGATCAATTATAATCCAAATAGTTTCTTAATGAAATCAGACTTACATTCAATCTTAAAATTTTTTTTTGTCTCATATTAACAACAATTTTTGCAATTCTTGTGAACTCCTTACAGTAAGGATGGCATCGCTCCCTTAATAACTATTGAGGTTTCTCTTGATAGTAGGGCAGTGATTCCTCTTATTTGTTTTGTCGTGGTTAAACTTTATCAAGTTGATTGGGTAATGTGACAATTTGAGTTTTGACAAGGTATTGCATTAAACTTAGATCAATTGTACAAAATAGAGATGAGAGGCATAAATATTGGCTAGAGTACCATCAAAGATGGGTAGTAATGTGGACTGATTGACATAATCATCTCATTCAAGTTATTCAATTCAGTGGTAATGGTCATTTGCATGACATGACAATCTACATGCAATGGTACATCATTAAACATACTATCTAGTGCATATATGTTAGGAATCCAAGTGTGGGTCTAAGTCACACATTGAGTAGAAATGAGAAAGTTGAGCAACATATAAGAAAGAAGACTCATAAACTCATTGTCTTAAATTTTTTGACTGAAGGTGGTGTCAATCCCTTATATGAATTTGGCTTAGGTCTCATTGTTGTGAGATCTTTTCGGTATTTCCCTCATCTCCTTTTTTGATTTACCCAACAATGGCATCAGAGCCTCTCAATCTCTGCATGACTCCAATTAGCTTTATGTAAAAATAATCTTATCAGCCTATCAGACATTGGGTTGACAATAATGTATTGAACCATATTTTGGAAAGACACATGTTCGGGTTCTATGGACTAAGCTTGAATAATTATATGCTCGAAAAAATTGGGAAAATAAGATGTTTTTTATAAGAATTGCTAGCTTTGAAATATATTGATGGAACATCAATGACAGATTGCTTGAACAACTTCCAGGGAATTATGAATTAGTTATCTGCTATGGGTATCAAATTTGATAAAGAAATTCAAGGGATATTGCTTCTTGGCTCCATACTAGATACATGGGAAATTCTCAAAACTTCATTGTCCAATTCTACTCCTGATGGTATCATCTCTATGGACCTTGCCAAGAGTAGTGTTTTGAATGAAGAAATGAGAAAACAAAGTCATAGGGTACATAGTCTCAGCCAAATGTTTTGGTTATTGAGCATAAGGGGAGAAGCAACAGTCATGTTCCGAAATACAAAGATCAAAGTAGGAGCAAGTATAGAGACGGGTACAAAAATGTTAAGTGTTACTATTGTCATAAAAAGGGATATATAAAGAAATATTGCAAGAAGTTGAAAAATGATAATGAGAAGGTTAGCAAAGACAAAGGTAAGAAGAAAAATGACAACAATGATGGAAATGATGACTTCCTTTTAGTTGAAGAGTTTGCATCTACAAATCTTGTTGATAACTCAACCAATTGGATGATTGATAGCAGTTTGTTCATGTCAAATTCAAAAGAGAGTTTTTTATTTCCTATACTCCTAGTGATTTTGACAACGTGAGAATGGTTATTGAGGGTGTAGCAAAATGTGTTAGTATTGGATACGTTTGCTTGGAGATATCCAATTGCTCTAAATTAATTTTGAAACATGTGAAGTGTGACGTCCCTTTACCTATATATATATATATATATATATATATATATATATATATATATATATATATATATATATATATTAGAATTTTAAACTATGAATAAGGTATATTAGAAAAGAAACATTTTATATTTTGCAATCAAATTTATAGCTTTAATTTTTTCCAATTTTCCCCTATTTAATTATTAATTTATATATTTTTAAGATATCTTTTTCTGTTATAATTGTTAAAAATTTACCTATTACTCTTATTTATTTTCCAATTTCACAATATTATTTTTTAATTTAAAAAATAACATTTTGACATACAAAATTAATACTAAAATATCAAACACTTTACAAAAAAAATAATACTAACCATACATTAAAAGTAAATAATATAATCTCACGTAGAACTCAGGTAAAGGATGCAAGACTTCAATCTAATATAAAAACAACTGAAGTTGTACTAATTATGTTCTACTTCAATTCAAATCATATTACATTAAAATTATATTAATAGAAGAAGATATTATTGTAATCTAATTTAAAGTTGTGTTATATTAGTACGATTCTTATATAATCAATGTTGGTTAGTGTATTTGGTTACATCATGTTCTTTAACATTATTTTGACTAATCATTCTTCTTATTTCCATTGTGATATTATTCTACTTAATAAATACTTAACCTATATTACATATGTTATCTAACATCTTGAAAAATTTATTGCATGTTTTTTTTTTTCATCAAAACTCTTTCATATTTTGTTCTACCTTAAAAGTGTCCTAGATTTTCTTCTCTATCAATAATATTGTTTAATCGAAAGTTTTTAGAGATTTGGATTAGATTGGATGCATTAATTCTTGTTATTGATCACTTAAACTTTGTGTATCTTAGCTTATCTCTCGTATTCTAGAAATCTAAAATACAAACAATTGTGTTTCCAACTCTTTGGATATCATGCCTTTACTAATACCATCTGAAAATTAAAATGGCTGCTTGAAGAATTTTGTATTTCTTTCTCTCTATCTAATGTATTTTATAGTAATAATCTTCACATTATTGTCAAATCCATTTTTATGAACAACCTAATTCAGTAAAATCGTCTGCCACATTATATAAGAAAATCTTAGTTTTGGTTTTTAAAAATTATTATGTACTTCTTCCTCAAATAAACTTATATACACTAAAGTACTATATCTTGCTACTTTCGACTTCTATTCCAATTTAGAAATGTCTAATATTTATTCTTAAACTTGAAAATATATTTTGACTAACTTTATATTAGTTAATTAGTGGTTAATAGTTAGTTATTAATGAATTAACTTTTTCTATTATCTTTGAATAATGAGCTTCTTTTGTTAGTTAGTAATTCATGTTTTTTGTTTTCGATGGTCTCATTTTATTTTATTTTTATTTTACAATTACATAAATACTTAAACTAAGAATATTATGATCAAGTTCTTGTTGATCAATATTTTAATTAATTATATATGATTCTGTATTTTTCTCTTTGAAGAAATTTTCTCTTCATTATGGAAACATTTATTTGTTATATATCTCTTGGTCCATTAATTCTGATCTTATTCACAATATTATACTTAATTTAATGAATTTCATACATGATCTTATATTAGATTGTTCGTTTTTATGATATGTGAGTCGAGAGTGACTAATAATATTAATGATACCCTTCTTTAATCAAGTGATGATTTGCATCTTTAATCAAGTGCTTTCGCAATAGATTTATTTGAATTAGTGCTGCTTTTTTTTTGTATCAATGATGCACTCAATTAGCTTACATATTCTCCGTCCAATGAAAGTTTGTGGGCACGTGTTTCTGTAAGTGAATGAGACAGAAAATGATGGGAGAAAAAGAACGAATAGCACATGGAATAATTAATTGTTAGAATGTTTTCATTTTCACAAGTTTGATCATGCACGAGCCACGACATTAATATATGTTGTTCAACTTTTTACAACACACTTTATTTTTATTTTAACTTTAATTTTAAACACATGGATTTTAACTTCTCTAAACTCAAACTTATTTATGAGTACAATATGTTTGTGTATTCATTTTTATAAATCATGTTATTTTTATTTTTTTTAATAGAAGAACTAAAACAAACAGAAAGTTAGATGGTAACAACAAACAATTATTGTGATATAACACATTTTTTAACAACCTAATTAGGCAATAACAATATAGTTAAGAGATTCTTCATTAATATCTTAACAAGAATGCTGATGAAGTGATTAATACATTAGAAGCTTTTTCCACACACACACACTTGGACATAAATTAATTTGTAACAAAAATTTTATATACTCTTTTTCCAAATTTCTGTTTTTAACTGATACAAAAACTAATTTTGACTCATAAAATTTATTTTTCTTCCAAATATTTATGGTAAACTTGGTCCAAACATAATTTTATAAGACTCTTATTCGATTTTACCATAATTGCTTTTGTCCTCTATTAAAAATATAGGATTAAGAAAAGGTCAATATTTTCTTTTGGGTAGGTATTCTATTAGATCAAAAACAAGTTTTTTTGGTTACAAAATGTGATAAACGATTTGAACAAAGATGTTGAGAACAGTGAAACGTAGAAAACAGTGAAACGTTTAATTTGTTTAATGGCCAGTTTCCGTACATTTAGGATCACAAGGACTATGATGCTTTCTTTAGATTAAGTCTATACAGTACTACCACCCTGCATCACCAAATCCACTTTTTTTAAGAATATATTGCTGTCTAATCACCCTTCTATCCATTTTGTACCATATTTTACTCTAATTAAATAAATTAATGATCCACCTATAAGGAATCTTCCTCTTCATGTAGGATTCTTAAGAAGAATTTTAAAAATTATCATCAATTAACAAACTAAACAGGACTTGAAGTACGTGATGCTTGGATTAGTGCATGCACATTATGTTAATGTGAAACCAATTAAGGCTTAAGTCTAAACAAAACAGAGAACGTGAAAAACAAGTAGGCATGACATAAACTCTGATCGATCTTAGTGAAAAACATACAAATGGGGAGGAACATAGATCTTCACTAGTAGTCACATAGGCATAGGATACTTGTGTGGTTTTTTAATGTTAAAACAATCTTTTGGGTGCAATCATATCTCCAAATCAAATTCAATTACTTTTGTCTCATACTAAAGTGGCTTCTTCTAGTAATATTTTTTCTCTTGTATATTACAACAAATCACAATATCACCATGCAGTTACACAAAGGAGAACAAGCTCCAAATATATTTATCTTTATTATCTTGTTGGCAGAAGCATTAATTTATGCATAGCATTCTTAGAGATGCCTTTTTGGTCTTTCACTAATTGAACTAATGGGGCTTGCAGGGTTGGCAGATCTATTATGATGCATAATATTTTGCTCATCTTACCCTTCAAATAACCATTGCCAAGCATCAGATTATGATCTCTGAAATAATATTTTGCTTTGATTTCAATACCAATAATAGGATGCTCCACATACATATACATATGTCTAGATAGTCATTAAATTCGAAGCTTCTCTTTTCCTCTCTAAGTTTGAAATCCGTTACTATTAGACAACATAGAAAACCTGCCACTTACAAGAAGTTTTTATTTGCTGAAGAAACAAATGTATGCACCTTCCTTCAAGTTCATAACTAACCAACATTCTAGGATATTCACATAGAACTTGGGAAAAAAAGCTCAACTCAAGCACTTTACTTATTGAAATGGACAGAAGATTCTGGTTCTATCCATTAATAATTCACTACAACAAGGGCTAGTGTTGTGAGGACTGTTGCATTTGGAAAACCATGTTGTGTGTCTGAGGTGCCAAGTAAGAAGACTCATTATGCAGATTCCGTGCTTCCATTTTAACCCCAAAGGAGTTAGCACCATAAGGAGACATGAAGAGTCTTTCATGAGCAGGGTTGAAAGTCATAGCTATTCCTGTGTTTGACTGATTACTCCACTGAAAATGAGTTCTTGGTGTAGTTGGAGTAGAATTTGGCTGCTGCTGCTGTGAGAGCACATGTGGTGAGGTGGATCTATTGGTGTCTTCTGAAGAAGTTGTGGTGGTTTCTGTGAGATTCACTGTTGTTATGTCATGTATGCTAGCCCTTCTCTTGTCTTTGCCTCCTGAAAGTTGCCTTATGAAGTACTTCTGAGCATGGCTAGCCACCTGTGTTGGGGTTCTAGTGATCACATAATTGCGAGAAATATTTCTCCAATCACCTTTCCCATACTTCTTCAGACCCAGTAGAAACAATCTGCAGGGAACATCCAAAGGATGTTTGAGTTCCAAAACTAAAAGTAAAGAAAACAACTTTTTCACCTAACAAACTCCCCCTAAAGACATACCAATCAATTGAAAAAAATAAAATCCAACCCTTTAATATCTACACAGAATTCTTGTCCCTACACCTCTAGCTTTAATTAACATTAAATTCTATCCACCAATTCTAGCTTTTCACACAAAATCGCCATGCTTTGAAACAGATACACATTCCCAATTGATCATGATATCATATATTAAAATCTATATGTGAACAATAAAAAAACAATATGTGTAAAAACAAATGCAAAAGGTGAAAAATTTTACTTATGTTCCTCTTCAGTCCAAGGCACTCCTTTCTTCCTTTCCTGCTCATGAGGTCTCACTGAGGATGATCTCTTTCCACTTCCTTTGAACCCATCATAACCGGGAGTGTTCACCCAATCTAAGGTGAAGGGTGAGGTAGCAGTGCTGTAGCCAGGAACTGGGATTAACCCAGCTTCTATATTGCTGACATCAACTTCCAGCTCCTTGTACTGCTTGATCACATCAACTACTGTCTTTCCAGGAATCATTTCAGCCACTTTGTGCCACCGATCTGGAGTGTCTTTATCATGTACTGCAAGAGCATTTTCAAAGAGTTTGTTCTCTTCAGGAGTCCATTTTGTGCTCCTATGATTTTCCACCAACCAATTGGTGTTGGAGTTTGGAGAACAAGGTGTAGGAGAAAGGCTTACGGTTTCCCACTTCATCACTTCAGTTTACAAGTTCATACAATCAAATTTGGGCTTATTAACAGGAAAATTGAAACTTGATGAGTGAAAAGCGAAAACTGAGGAAGAAAAATCAAAGAGAAACGAAAACAGAAGTGGAAGTTTTACCAGAATAATATTGAGGATAAAGCCACAAACATTTCGAAGGGAATCAGAATACCTTTCTCTGAGAGTAGGAGGCCCCTCAGGAATCTAGAAAAGACCCACTTGATCAAAAAAAAATCAGAGAGAATGCTCCAAATTGGTGATGAACGAAAACTATTATCTCTTACACAATTGGTCTAAATTCTAACAAGATAACCCAGCAGACCCAATGAGCTTCCCTCTCAGATACCAATCAGAGCCGAGACAGAATCACAAAAAGCAAAATGACCCAGAAATCAAAATTGGAACTTTAAGTGAGAAAAAAGTGGAAAAGCAGGAAAGAAGGCAAACACAATGAATGTGATAAGTGCTAACCCAATTGGGAAACAAAAGAAAGAGTCAAGAGTTTGAGAGCAACAGAGGGCAGAGAAAGACTTATTCTTATTCAGATGGGCAAAAAAAAAAACTGTTCTTTCTCCCTTTTTCCTTGCCTGTGCAAGAAGGAAAGGAGAAGAAATAATAATAAAGAAAGCAACTCAGCACAAAAAATAATTGTAGAGAATCCTGAAGCAAGAAAGAGCTGTTATGTGGAAGCTGAAAAGCAAGTGAGCATGGTTGAAGAAATGAATTTAAACAAAACTCCAAGATTTTTTGTTAACTGAGAGAAAAAGCAGCCTAAAATAAAGTGAAGTTGATGTTGTTGAGTTGTGATTGGATATAATGTGATTGTGGGGACTGTGTCTGCAACTATAGCAAGAAAGAAAGTTCTCTCTTCCTATTATATAATGGACACCATCGGTTCTGTGCATTTTTCATAAAAACAATAATTAACAAAAATTACTTACTTCATTCAAATTGCAATGCCTTTGTTTATTCATTTAATAATTTTATCATTTTGAATTTTCTTTTCTTCCATTGGTTGGAATTGCGACAAGAAATGAGGATTGGCAGCTCATCATAAATGATGGAAGAGCCAACTGCTACGCACTAGTCAATCACATTCAGCTAAGATCAATTCTTAATTCTTTATTTATAGCATGCAAACACATTAAGCCAACTGTTTAATTTTTTTTAAAACTAATTTTATTTTTTTACTTATTTTTTCTGTTATATATGATTACACTTCTGCTGCAAAAATTATGTATCTGAACGTCATAAATTGTCTATAAATCAATAAATTGCTTGTTTGACTTTAAAAAAAAAAAGGAAACATGTTCAATTGGTGTAAACATGACGTCATATTTTAATTGGCTCTTTTTTGAACTAGGTCTAGCTATGACTAGCTAGACTTGGGTATTAAGCCATAACTTGTTAATCACCAAGTTCAGATTTTTTTTTTTTTTAACCAAATATATCTGCACTAATAAATTTAGATATTATGTATTTTTTAGTGCAATATTAGTAAGGCTAAATTGAATATACTAGATTATTTAGATATTATATTTTCTTAAAGAGTAAGACTTCAGAAATAAAATAAAAAAAGCATAGTTGATAAAGTTATAAAAAAATGTTATATTCATAAGGTAGAATTATATATTATTGTGCAAAAGACAATAAAATTTGCCCCTAAATTTTACTTTTATCGTCAAATTTCTAAAACTTCAATTTATATAAGGTTACAGTGGAGTTAATTTTTTTGGAATTTAACACATACAACAACATTTGTTATAATTCATATGAATTTGAATTACACCTTAATAATAAAATTAAATGTATAGGATCTTATCCTATCTTAAAAATATTCTGCATTTATTTTTAGATCATAACCCATTATTTTTAAAATCAAAAGAAGAATCTGTCAAGTGTCCAAGTAGAAATTAGAGCATCAATAAATTAACAGAATTTTCTATAGTGGTATTTAACAATTTTTATTCATGTGAACTAGATGTATTAAAGAGTGTTGTTAATGGTATTTTATTAATGGGCTAAACTGATAAGAAACTTTTCTCTCATAAACACAACCAAATTTAATAACAATTTTTCCTAAAACTTTTATGTATTATTATTAACATCACAGCATAAACAAAGAACAAATATTAACAAGTGACTTTAGGTATTAGTTAATAAATCTAAAATAGAAAACTTCCAATGAAAAATTCAGTAATGACATTCACAATAACTTTGAATCTTGAATACCTTTTTTATTTAAAATTTGTCATTAATTTTTTAATTAAGGAAATTTCAAAGAGAATTCTCCGCTGCTATTCATAAGATCAATTTCAGAAAAAGTTGTAGTCCTTTTCTATAAGATCCCTTCAAGGTATTAATTTTTTTCCGCAAATATCCTTAACTAATTAACATGTTTATATTATAAAAATATTTAAAATGAATGACATAATATTTTTTTCCTTATTGGATTTCAGAATATAAATACTCAGAAATACCGAAGTCCTATTCAACCACATTAATTTTAAATAGAATAAAGAATAATTTTGAAATAATAGTATAGATTATCAGCCAATTTATTATTTTTAACTAAATTTTTATAGCAACGTGAATTAGTTTAAATGATCATAAATAGGAATAAAGGGAGTAATTAATATAGTAAATAATATAATTTCTTATTCAGAATCTAGTTAAAATACATAAATAGCGAAAAAATACCAATATTTGAATTTAAAAATTATACGCAATACTTAAATATATTTTATTATTTAAAAATATTGAGCAACCCGAGGTAGCCGCCAAAGCAACGGTTGAGATGTATGGGTGGTAAATGACACAAAACAGCAAGTTGATGCGGTGGGTCCCACAAATGGTTACAACATAACTCACGTCGTTTTCTCATTCGGTGTCTTCCCAAAATAATTGCAGCATTTTTAGAATCTCTAGGTAGTGGGCCCCACCTTTCAGATTTCCACACGTGTGCTTCTTTCATTGGCTCTTACCGTGGTTGCACCAACCAACCAACCAATGACCTCTCTTTAGGGTAACCAGGTACAGTAAGCTATAAAAGCAGGTTTTTTTATCCATTTACTTTTGGCTATACATCCACACTACTGTAACAGTATCCTCTTCTCTAAACTTTTTCTTATCTTTTTATAGGTAAAAACATTAAATAAATTAAAAATGTGTGTAAAGAATGGTTTTATAAAGTTAAATGAGGAAACTTAAGTTAATGGGGGAATTATTATTTTATTATTTGAAATTTATAAAGGTTGTATATAAAATGAAATCAAATTATTTTTCATTTGTCTAAAATATTTTATGTCTTTGAAATATAAACTTTTTTTACTTTTTGTAGATTTTTGAAACTGTGTTTTATATTTTCTTCGATTAGGTTGACAAACACGTGATTAGATTTTAATTTTAATTAAGGTTTTTGTTTTTTTTCTAATGTGTATATTTTTTTATTGTTGTTATTCCTATATATATGTTCAGGACCTTTTTACTTTAATGTGAGATTGAGGTAAATAAATGAATATATGTTGATCTAAAATTTTACTAATATCTAGTTTATTAGCGAATTACAGGTTTTGTGTCTTTTCAAAAAATTTGAAGCAACTCTTTGAAGAGTGTAATGAAGAAAAAATAAATTGTTTTACTATTTGAAAAAAAAAATGATAACCGTAATATTAGAACCTTAAAGAAATATATATAACCAGAATAAATATTTGTGAATTTAGTTTGTGTTGTTGCTTGAAACTTGAGTTGTTGGATAATAAATTTTAAATTTTGATAATAGAGTTGATTTGTCCAATGGAATATATGATTGGAGATTAGATTGGCCTCGAGTTTTTATTAAATGTATAAGCTAAATCTAGTTGATTTGATATTGCTTTTATACGTGGGAGGTGTTGCCAATTTAAATGTTATGTTATTTTATAAGGTTGAATACATTGAATATAATTATATTAAAAATTACTTGTTTCATTTTAATTAAATATAAAGTTTAGTTTGTAAAGTTTGTTCACCTTTATTTAATGATCATGTATTATTTAAATAAGAAGTTTCATCACTCAAGTGGATGATAGCTCAAGCAAAAGAAAAATCTATCAACTTTCTCTGTCAATAGAGTTTTAGGTCGCTCAAGAACAAGATAATTGCTTAAGTGAGAGAGATGTTATAACGTTTATTCTCCTTCAAGAGTCCAGTCTGTAATCCCCACTTCCCATAGTGGATAAGAACAAGAGGAAAAAAGCAACCCCTTTTTCATTTTCTCTCTCTCTCTCCTACCTTCTAACCTCCATAGTTCTCTCCTCCTTCTCTCTTGATTTTCACCCTCCATATTTCCTCTATTCCAGAATCTGATCAAGTCCCGCAGTAGGTGAGGATCCTAGGTCCATTTCAAACCGATCAGAAACTCAAACAAAATCCCTAAAGTTGTACTGGGGTTATTGCCTGACCGAGGAATTGGTAGGGGATCGGTGTCTGACGTAAGAGAAGCTAGTAAATTATTTTTATACTAGTTAGTTACTTTAAATAGACCTATAGGATAGAAGATTTGAATATGTGATTATCAGTGCTCAAGTCTTTCTTGCAGGTCTGACTGGTCCTTGAGCACTGAATGAATTTGATTGTTTGTTTTGATTTAGTGTGATTAACTTAACTGTTTTGAGTAATTAAGTATTATTTTGATGATGGAAAGATACTTGCATAATATGATTTGTAGACTAAATGAGTATTGATGTGAATGATGAATTGATGTCATACATTTGGGATGATATATGAGTTATGCTCGTTCGTGTACATTAAGTATAGCACGCCTATGTTTAAAATCCTCTAGTTTCACTGATGATCTAAGTCACATAGACTAAGATATCAGGTAGTGAGAAGCTGTGAGGGAGTTCATACACACCGGGACCGCTGGTGAGACTCGATATTGGATGTTTGAGCTTACTCTGATCCTTTCTCTTAAATTCGAATGACAGTTTAAGTCTTGGGTATTGGATTAGTCTTTTCTCTTAGATTCGCAGGTAATCTAAGTCTTGGGTATTGGATTAGTCTTTTCTCTTAGATTCGCAGGTAATCTAAGTCTTGGGTATTGGATTAGTCTTTTCTCTTAGATTCGCAGGTAATCTAAGTCTTGGATATTGGATTAGTCTTTTCTCTTAGACTCGCTGAATCTAAGTCTTGGGTATTGGATTAGATGTTAGTCTCTGGTAGGGGCATACTTAATGGGTCTTCAGGAAGATGATGGGTCTATGTATATCACCTATATGTATTGATGTGGTCCATGTGAGACCTTTATATGATATTTGACATGAATACTTGAAATGAAGAAGGAAAACTTGCATTGAAACTTGATATGCTAGACTTTGAAGAAATTCTTATGACTGAGATACTCTGTTCTATTTGCATGTAGTTAGTATGTTATAAATTTTTAAGTTTACTAGCTTACCCTTGTTTCTCATGTTGTTGTATGAACTGCAATGATTGTACTATGTACACGAGCAGGTGCAGATGCAGGTCTTGGAACACCTTAAAGATGATATGCTCTTAAACTGATGTTCCTTTTGTCTTGTATATACTTGTACATATGTTTTGATGTAGCTAAAGACTTAATGACCTTGGAATGGTCACTCTTTTTGTCATGTAAATAGTCATAGTTAAGTTTGATGTACCTGAATACTTTATGTAGTACTCTGAACCTTAAATGGATAGTAATACTTAGCAGACAAAAGTTAGTTTAATTGAGAATATTTTTAGATAAACTCGCTCAAGCAATTTTTGTAGAAAAGTTCACTCTACAAGTCTCGCCCGAGCGAGATAAAGCTCGCCTGAACGAGCCCTTCGTAAACAAAATAAGATGCTCTCTAGAGTGTTTTCGCCTAGGCGAGAGTGGTTTCACTAAGGCGAAAATTAGGAATACTCTCTAGATTATTTTCGCTCAAGCGTCTTATTTCTAGCTTGGGCGAGGTGGATTTTCGCCCAAGCTAAAAAAAAATTAAAAAAAATTAAAAAAATTAAAAAATATTTCGTTCTTCTTTTCTTTTATTCTTATTTATTCTTTCCTTCTTTTATTTATCTTTCATGTATTAAATATTTTATAATTTAGAATATATATATTTTGTTTATTTATAAGAGTTGATCGCAAATACTATAGAATTTTCGGATCACTTAAACATTTTAATAAAACTCAAATGATAATATTTTGAAATTCAAATGACAATTAGATATTTAAATAATGAAAAGACTAAGAAAATTTTCTCTCCTCTAAAGTGATAATACTCAAAGCTAGCAAATATCACTCAATGGACCTTATTTAAGAAATATTTTCTTTGTTTTTGTTTTACTTAAATTAAACAATGCATGTAGATGTTTTATATGGTATTTTATTAATTATGATGTAAGATGGAGTACGAGGAATGATAGTGAGAAGTTTTAAACAATCACAAATGGATAATTCAATGTTAAGATCACAAGTGGATTGTTCGGTGTTAAGATTAAACAACAAGTGGATAATTTTATGTTAATTAGTTATTATTAGAGAGGTAAAATTATGTTCAACAATTTAGTGTAAGCATTCTTAATGAAATTCTATATTTCATATTCCATTACTAACCTTAACCTCGTAAATGAGATAATAAGAAATTTATGAAGATTTCTATTAATTATGTGAGATTGAGAGAAGCCTCAAATTTAAATTAAGTTATTGATAATCTAAATTATGATTATCTATCATAGTAATAAATCACTTAATAGTTAATAGTTAAATAGATCAATAATCAAATAAGTGTTGGTCTTTTAATACTAGTGTAAGTGCAAACTTTAAAAAGTTGTTTATATCTATATAAATAATGTGATTTAAAAAAATTATATCAATATGAATAGTATGTGATTAAAAAAATGAGTTAGATGAATCTTGATATAATATACAACGAATACTTATTTTATACATTCATTTATTTCACTTAGTTTACAACTATTATCTTTTGATATATTATAATTATTTAATTGTAAAAGCTCATAATCATTTATTTGTAAAAGAGTTGTCTACATATTTTTATATTCTTACATTTTGACAAAAACAACTTTTTTATATTGAATATAACATATCTAGATAATGTTGTAAATATAATGGACATTAAATTTATATGTTTATGTATTTTTTTAATGTTTAGGATGTTACAAAGTAAATATCTTTAAAAAATTAACTTTGTTTTTATTTACAACACTTATATTATAAAGTAATATCTTTCATTAGATTCAATTATAATTTTATATTAAAATAATCTCAGCCAGTGAGATAGTATATTGACAAACAGTTAGAAAAAATACTAATAAAAATATAATTTTGAGAAAATACAAATTTATGGAAAATTATTTTATCAAATATAATATTTTTCTCAATTTTGTGAATTAGGTCATTTATTATAAAAGGTTCACACTAAGTGTAAAAATATTAATAAATTTAGCAGAAAGATATTTAGAAAATAAATATTAAATTTTTTTCACCAATATTGAAATGGTAAACATTAGTTGCTTTAGTTTTCAACTTTTTCTTCCGAAAATATTCAGTCTTTTTTATAATTATGTTATCAGTACGAAGTTATTAATTTTGTCAGCGAATACAGTTCACCATACTTGATGAGATTTATTCTTATAATTACATTGTTTTCACCTATGATACCTTATATTTAAGGGATCAATTTTAGTATCACTTGGACGAAGGACACATTTACAATTGTTTAGTTTATACTTTAAGAAAATATTTATTTTATATTTTATAATATTAAAAAATAAGGATAATTTAATAGGTAAAAAGGTAAATATTTTCTACCAATTTTAAACTCTAATTTAAGAGTTTATCATTTTTATTATTGTTCTACTTCAATCTTTTTCATATTTTAATACACAAGTTTATAAATTTTAGTAGAAAATTAACAAGGACAAAAATATAAACAAATGGTTCCATAATGGTTGAAAAATGTTGGTATATGCTTAGCTTTGGAGTGTTTTACCTCCACCACTTTATATCATGGTTCTTTTGAGCTTCATTAATTATTTTACTACCAATCCGTTTTCAAATTACTAAAGTTTTAATTGAACTATTTTTATTCCAATAGGTTTTCTTATTTTTCTTATTATTTGTTTATAATATTTTAAATTCAATTTCAATCATTAAGAAATATTACACTTTGTATAATTTTAAAATGTTTAATTATATTAAATATCTATAACCATGATTAAATGGGTTTCACGAAGGGAGAGACAATAAAGACGGAAACCAATTCTATTATATATATATTTTTTTTTCTTATCACCAATTAGTTCTACAAACAAATAAGAAAAAAAAATTGTATGATTTTATTATTTTTCACTCCACCCAATTCTCCATTTCTCCTTAAGCAATAGTTGGCATCACTTATTGAAACGTGTGGGTCATTGTGTTGTTCTTCACCGGAGTGTGGAAGGCACGCGCCGCTGCCATGATTTATTCTCACCCTAAAGCAAACTAAAATCTATTTAAAAAATACAAAATGAGTAGTTCCACTAAAATTAATTATTTTTAATAAATTTCTCCCAATAATAAAAGATATGGTAAAAATATGTTAAACAATATATTTTTTTTTTATATTTTTTCAGAAATCAAACAGTTACCTCTACACTTCTGAGTTCTATGCTTCTACGTCTTCATTTCATGACTCTCACTATCACATGACCCCTTTTATTTAATTTGTTTGTATAAAAATATATTTTAATTCAACCAACGAATTAATCCGTTGCTTGGACCATTATCCCATATTTGTTTTCATCCAATCCATCCAAATTTGCTCATGATTGGATTGGAGAGAATTCAACATGAAATGAAATTAGTTTAATATTATCATTAGATTTATATTTTAATTATAGTTTAGAAACAATAATTACTTATAACTAAGCCTATCTAAGAACCCATTTTAAGGCAACTTTATACTTATTTAACATGACTTTTTCAATTATATGAAGATTAGGAAACAGCAAGATTGCCACGTTTGTTTTACTTATTTATTCATTCTTAAATTATGAATGTGATTCTGATAATGCAAATAATGGGGTTAAAAGAACTCGATTAATCTAATTTATATATTTTACTGTAATTTATTTAGTTCAAAATTATATTTTTATTTTAATATTTTGCGGTTGAAATTGATGGAACAAAACATAGCAAATACGATCGAAAACCATCAAACTATTTAATTATTGTTATTTATTAAGGTTGTCAAATTATGTGGGGGAACCATTATTGTAACACCATGATTGGCATGTGAGGAATATGAAAAGTATTATAATTGGATTTGATAGATGAGATTGCTAAAGAAGGAAATAGGTTGTTTAATCAAAACAGTATAACTCGGTTTTCTGATAATCAAATTTGATTTTTGATAATAAAATTTGATTTTTTCCTGTAAATTAAAAAAAAAAATTGTAGTGTCTAAATCTTAAAGATTTGAGCAATTGAAAGCCAGGAACTTGACTAATATGTGCAGACATATTCATCGTATAAGAATTTTAATTAGTGAGAGTTTCCAAATTTTAAAAACACACAAATTTATACCAACATTTTATTTGTTTTTTTCATCTCAAACAAATTTTTATGATTTAAAGAAGACTTCTAAAATTTTAAGACGACAACTAATAACTAGAAAAATGAAATAGTGTAAATAAGTAAGAGAATAAATTTGTCCATCTTAATTCTTAGAGCCATGAATTAAGGTTTGGTTGGCAATTTTTCTTAATAAAATTAATGTCTAAAAATAATATAGATAAATATTTTTTATATAAATTAAAAATAAAATTTTATATATATTTTTTTAAAATTAGTTTATCTGTAAACTATTTTTTTTATTTTCTAAAAATGCTCAAACATATTGTCCAAATATTTCATTTCTTGTTGACAGATGGTACTTAATTGTTATTGCAAATTTCAAAAATTATAGTAGATTATGATCCATTGTTTTATAGTTTGAAGTTTCATTAGCATTAAAAAAAAAAAAATACTAACATAGTTATATATCTTTTATATAAAATAAATTATGACCTTCATTAATAGTAAGATAGAACCATAATGCAAACTTTACTAATTTTGTAACAGAAGTAAAATTGAGAATTTGTAATAAAGTATACACTCTTATTAATTAATTTTATTATTTTAGTACAACTATTTTATCTTTATCCATAGTTAATAATAAATATTTGCCTATCTAGGTTTTTGTATATACATTCTAGTAATAATTAATGTAAGGCCCGTGACCCTTTTTTCTTCTTTCATTCTTGTTTTAATTTTTCTTTCGACAGCTTTGGCTTTTTCTTTTCTAGACTATCTTTCTAGCCACTTTATTGTCATTTTCTTAAACAGATTTTGATAGTTAGAAGATAATTAAAGGATGGAAATATTTTAGCACTAGAAATTAAATCCTAAAAAGAAAAAACACAAGATTTTTTAATACCACAAACTTTATTTTCTTTATCATGAATATATCAATTTCTAAAGTCTCCTGTTACCATTAAATTTCTCACTAGTGAAAATAAAAGAGAAAATCATGTTCAAGCATTTTTCATTAAGTTGCGTAACTTATATATATATCATGGACTCTATCAATGAGTGATGAATCAATATTGAGTCTCTCTAAAACTTGATCATCCACTATTGTTATAATGCTAAAGTTCATGATGTTGAAGGTTGGTGCAATCTTTTTAAGTACACTGAAATAATTGTAAGTAAAGTGATTGTTGACATAAAATATAAGGTTGATTTGATTTAATTGAAGGGTTGATAATAGTGAAACTCTAATGTATAAATTTAATAAAAGATTAAATGTGTTAACATTAATAGTATTAATTTTATTTTGCACCAATATATTATATTAATTATCATAAAAAATTATTGGAAAGATAGAAACAGAGACGCAAAACAGAAACAAATGAGTTTAATATTGTCTATAAGTACCCATTTGAAGTATGGATTGAGTAGACTAAGTATAAACATTTACATTCAAAATTTTATTCAAAAATACAAACTCATACTCATTAAAACTACCTATTATACTTGTGGTATGTAAACTTTTACTTAAATATCAACTCTATCAACATGTGAAAAGGGCATGTATGACAAATAAAAAGAACAAGAGTTATCAAAGTGACTACTTCAAACATAAAATATATTTTTATATATCTTTTATCAAGTTGTTTAAGTGAAATTTTTTTAACAAATTGTTAAAGTAAAAAGAATTACAAAGTTAATCATCATGTATTATATTTTTAATATTATTGAATGATTTTGTAAATAATAGTTCAATACTAAAAATTAATTTATAATCTTTGTTAGCGTATATGATTATGCACAAAATTCTATCGAGAAGACTTCGATACAAGAACTAAACTGTATTCGTCTGAGCTGATCATCAAGATGAACCATCACTTAAATACCAGTTAATAAAATAATCGAAAAAGAAAACACAGGAAAATTAAACAAAAATGAAAACTAAGAATTGGTGTGACATATATGTGACATTATATGTATATAATTATATATGTATGATATGCGACCTTCATATATGTATGACCCCTTATGAGTGTTCTTTATGAGTGTGTTACTCTTTATAGGTGCATTCTATTGAGTTGTAATGGTTGAAGTATTAACCATGAGATTTATTAAGAAAATGATATATCTTATTCATCATTAATGATCTGATCATATTGATTAAGATTGATTAAGATATCAAGAGATGAGAACCAAGTTTTTACACTAAGTTTAATTTAATAAATGCATAAACTACTTTAATATCAATTAACTTTTACTTGATAGTATTTTTTATTAATAAGATATTAATCTCTAATAAAATATAATTAATATGAATTTTCTGAAAAATTCCAAGACTGAAAATATTTCAATTTATAATTTATAATATGCATCAAAATATTGTTGAAGATTTAAATTAACTTACCCTTATTTAAACGTTAGAAGGATTGTTATTATCATTGGGGATATAACCTACACGTTGTTTAATACTTAATTATAATAAAAAATTATACATTAAAATTAATTCATGCAATGTGTAATATAAATACTATCAAATATATATTTATAAGAAGGGTGAAATTATTTAAAAAGTAACATTGAAAACATTATCCATCAACTCCACCTTTATTTTAGGTTAATATATAATTTCTAATATTTAATCATTTATTAAAAAATAGGTTAGAATAAGAAATAATAGTATTATGATAATTCTTTGGGGTCAACATATTTCAAGAATAATTGAAAAAGTTATTTTTTATTTATTTTTAATCTAATAAAAAATCTCTAAGTTAAACAAATTATGTTTAGAATAATTTAATCCTTTTGATCATAAATGTCACGTTTGAGAATAAAGTTATTTTTTATTTATTTTTAATCTAATAAAAAATCTCTAAGTTAAACAAATTATGTTTAGAATAATTTAATCCTTTTGATCATAAATGTCACGTTTGAATTCTCATAATGATGATTTCCAAGAAAAAACAAATATATACAAATGAAACCATGAAAATGTGGGTTTAAGATGTGACATCTTTACATTATATATACATATTTATAAATTTTGATTACACTAATTTATTGCATCTGTATCAGCACATGTTCTACTGTTGTCTCTTTGAGGTCCTGTAGAGACGGGCATGGACAGTTGTTGGAAAGAAAGTGTCACCATATGCATAAATAAAACATTAATATAATTATATTTTGAAAAAAAAAATTCACAAGCAATTTAAAGTTAAATTAATCATAAATTAAAATTAATATAAGTCACCACTGCATCCTTTCCATAAAAGGAAAGATTCCGATGAAAAAGTCAAAAGAAAAGTCAGAAAATGGGATGGGGGATGCATCAGACTAATTATTTTAGAAACCAAATAGATATTAAAAAGTCCTTTTCAAGCAAAGAAATAAAAATAAATTATTATTAACATATTGATTCAAACTAATATTAAGTAGTTTTTGATTTATTTAAATTAGACTTTAAAGGTATAATCAATAAATAAAATTTTAAAATGGAACATTATTTTTGAGAAACTTGCAATAAGAGTATTCTCACGTGCAAGCGTGCAAGTATGCAAGTCCAGCCAAAAGTTGTCTATACCTAACTCAATAATGCTTATCTTTTCACAAAGTTATTTTTTTATTTATCAAATAATTGGAAATAATGACCAAAAATTATTAGAAAAAGCCTCCTTTTTGTCTTATTTTAACTGTTGAAGAAGAAATTACGTAATCGTACATATTTTAAATCAAAGTGAAGTAAATAATTAATTTTTAAAAAATTTGGCTGATGCATTTGTGTCCACTGTCCATAACTTGGATCTAAGATAAATGGAAACATTGAAGCACATTTTCTTTTGGTGCAATTATTCAACCATTCAAAAGCAAACATTCACTTTGTTAATGTGTTTGAGATTTATTTTCTTTCTAGCTTTCCATTATAAAAATTGTTGTTTTACTAATGAGTGGGATTTAATAAAATACTATAGTATATGTTCTTATATCCATATTTTAAAACATATTACTCGAAATTAGATTCATACTCGTAAGAGTAATTAATAATTTTAATATTTATATTCTTATTTATTGGTTACCTAATTTTCCATACACGTAACACGTTTTCTTATCCACATTTTAGTTAATTATGAAATAATGAAAAGATTTTTTTTTATCAGCAATGAAATAATGAAAAGATTAAAATATTATTTAAACTTGAGAACTTTATAGTCATTCCATGTAAGGGTATGGGTCCATGGCCCATTTCTTTTTTTTGTCTTTCTTCATTAACTTTTCTTTCTGTTGGTGTTTTTTTTTTTTTTTTTTTTTTTCCTTTCTTTCCACGTCTCCTTGTTTCTTTATTCTCTTTTCTGACATTTTTAATTTTTTATATCTATTTATTAATAATTAAAGTTTGATTAAGTTTTAATTATATTACAAATTTAGATATTTTAATTAAACTTTTATTTTTTTAGTGTTCAAAATATTCTTTATTTTTATCTAAATATTCTGCTATTAGATTTTTATCGTTAATAAAACGACGTGAGTGTTATTTGTGTTTTTTCGTCTTTAATTCAAGATCAACTTGGTTAATTCTATCTTAAAGAGGAAAAGAGTGAGTTGGTGAGCAAATTAGAGAAGATTGAAGAGAGAATATGTGAGTTAGAGGTGAGAAAATTCGAATAATGATTACACCGTTCCATTAATGACAAAAATCAAACGACATAGTATTTAAATGAAAATAAAATATATTATGAATATTCAATGGACCAAATTTTTTTATTAAAAATTTAATTGAAAATACCTAGATGTTTGAAATACTTAACTATTAAATCTATTCTTAGAATCAAATTATAAAATAATTGAGTATAAATTAGTTCTATCCAATTATAATTTATAATTCAATTTAGAATAAGTCTCCTTTTACATAAAATTTTCTATTCTAATTTCTTTCACTTTATATATGAATATTATGAAATTTTAATATTCGTATTGAAAAATAGTATTTCTTCAATTAGTCCATTCTTTAATTTGGATTTTTGTGATATTTCATTAAGTTTTTAGACATCTTAAAAAAATAGTATTTAGCGACCTCACCACTTAGATTATTTCAATCATTAGATTAACTATCAAATTAATAATCAAATCAAATCTATTGTGATAAAAGTTTATCGTTTAATTAATTAGCGGCTGATTTTAGAGTGGTTACTATTTAACTATTGTACTTTTTCAGTTGTTACCATTAAATTATTAATGCTAACATATTTAACTACTGTTTGTGATTGAAAATGTGGTTGCAATTTTTATTTTTGTAAAATATATTTACAAATCAATTGTAAATTCTGTAGCAATATTTAAAAATGAGTATAAATTTTGATAGCCAATTTTGTTGCAAGCTATTTGACAAAATTGATTATTTTGGTTGCTATTTGTAATCATTATTAATAATTATTTTATTTTATTTTAAAACTATATATGCTAGTAATTGCAAAATTAATAAGATTTTCATCACATAATTTAAAGAACAAAATATTTTTAATCCATAAAGACATCCACCTTAATATATACAAACTTATAATATATAATAAAATTTAATAAAATTATTTCATCAATATAATGTGAATTTAGAAAAATTGACGGACAACCTAATTAAGAGTTCAAATTAGACAAACTATAAAAGTAAAAATTCAAAGAAACTATATAAAAGTGAATACAAATTAAAAATGACAAAAGTTAGTCAAGGATCTTTAATTATTTCATGGATATAATAATCATTATGATAATCAATAACTTAGTTGTGATTATGTAATACTTGGTGAAAAAGAGATCAATACTAAAAATCTAAAGATGTTATAATATATTGAACCTTCTTAGCATGTTGTTATATGTTCCTCTAATTTTTTTTTTTGTGATAAGTACCAATTTTGAGTGTTGTTTTTATATATGAGAAATATTAAGTATTTGTGGGTTTAAATGTTATTTAAAATAGTAATTACTTCTAATTTTAGAGTTTTTGGATTTAAATTTATGTTTTGAGTTAAAAGAAATCATTTAATCTCAATTATTTGTAAAATTTCATGTATAAAAGAATGAAGAAAATGATAGATTGGAAGATTCATGAAAAAAAGAAATAAAAAGTTTAAAATAGAAAAAAACCAAAGAGAAAAGTCACTTCACTAGGCCCAAAACCAAGTTTAAAATGAGATTTTTAGCTAGAGGACGGAATCAAGACATAGAGAACGGAGGCGGACGACTAGAATCAAGATTTTCTTCTCCTCAATCTTCCTTTCATTAGGTTGTAATGGCTACTATGGGTAGCTAATTCTTCATCTTTGGGATTGAATGTAATCTTTTGAACTCATTCGTATTTTGGTGATTTTTATATATAATATTCAGTTTCTACTCAATTCATATTTTTATCTTGTGCTTAATGTTAGATTTTATCTTATCAATAGAGTCTTGATTTTGATTCTTGAATTTAACTGGGAAATACTTTTGAGTATCCGACCTAGATGAAAATACTCAATATATTGGAATAATAGGGATAGGTTTCGATGTATTGATTGCGTATAACATTTGTTCTTAATGCTGAGTAATTTACTAAATAGCTGAGGGATCAGTGTTTAGGAAATTTCCTTATGAATTTCATATCAGAGGAATCGATGTGAATGATTTTTATACGTGCATCAGTTGTGAGTATCAATTGTGAGTAGTTACGGATATTGTATGTTTTTATCAAATCCAAAATATGAATGAGGGAGATAGATGAAGTTCAATCTTAGAGTCCTTCTAGATCTTGCAAACTCCTTTTTATAATTGTTACTTATTTTTAGTTGTTCTTTTATGTTTCTTGACTCAAATTATTATCAAATCATCTTGAAACTGTTATTTGCTTAGTGAGTTGTGAATTTGAGATTTGATAACAAAACTGTTCTATGTGGAATCGACATCCTTACTTTATAAATCTATATTACTTTTCATTATAAATCTATATTACTTTTCACACGGTACACTTGCCAAAAAAAGTCAACATTTAGTTTCATTAACAACAAGTTCATCATTTAATTTGATTATCCTATTTTGCATCTATGATTTAGGATGGTAGACTTTGAATGTGTTTAATAAATGAAGTCATCACACAATCCAATAAATTCACAAAAAATTTTCTGTCTAGTACTTTTTAACAACTTTTTTTAACCTTCCTTTTAACAAATATATTTCATTATCACTAATAGATTTAGTAAATGAAAACAATATTATTAATCTTTCAAAAGTTCAAATATCATAAAGTGTTGGTCACACCAAAATATTTAAGGTTTAATTAATTTTAAAGTTCTTCGTAAATTTGAGTATTTTTAATTGAGTTTTTATTATTTTTTTTTAACTATTGAGAACTCGAAGTTTTTATATTTTTGAATTTTGGTTGTTTTTTTTTTTTTTTTGTAGGGCA
>Ga0209700_103904_pt1 | contig 27788 bp, 8 predicted proteins | sample SiratroredBW_FD_187528 | JGI IMG/M metagenome (GOLD analysis project Ga0209700, IMG submission 187528) | Root nodule microbial communities of legume samples collected from California, USA - Siratro red BW (SPAdes) (version 2) | ecosystem: Host-associated > Plants > Roots > Nodule | place: USA... | reverse complement strand
TATGATATATAGTATTAATGCTAAAGTTATTATTCAATTCAATACATATCATAAATTGTTTATTGATGATTTTGTTTTATAAATTGAGAGAAAATTTAAAAATAATTTAAAAAAAAAAGAAAAAATAAAAAGAAAAAATATATATAAAGATAAAGAGAGAATGTGTGATGAGTATCGAAAAATATGATGGTCTCACTTTTTGCTATCTTTGCTTGAGTATTCCAACGGCGTTTTTGTGAGATTGAATTGTTTTGTCGGTAAGAATCTTGTACCTATGTTTGTGACTGGTAAAGTGCATTTGTTTACGAGTGGTTATTAGCAGTGATTTCTGTAAAAGTTAGTCTTTAAGAAAGGTAAGTTTCTATTCCTTTCTTCTTAAAGGGGAATTCAAAACAATTCCCCATTCTGGTTTTTGAAACACGGATTGATGGAATGACTTATGTACTTACCAGTTCAGAGTATGATTTTGACATTAGTTTTTAAAAATATAATTTTTATATTATTAAGAGGATAATTTGAAAGGTAAAAATTATATTTCAAAAATCTTATTCGAAATATAAATTACTCATTTTGAAATACAGTTTTCGAAATGAGTAATTTGCATTATAAATAAAATATTTAAAATATAATTTTTGTCTTTCAAAATATTATTTTTGAGATGGTAAAACTTCAATTATAACAAACACACTCTTTTATATTTGATTTTCTGGAATGTATAATACAATTCCAGAAAATTAATTCTAGAAATTATTCTTTCTCTCATAAATACCTTCAAAAAATTTCATAAATAAAATCTCTTATGTAATGACGTGTCCTTCTTCTTCGTAAATAATAAGAGAATTAAATAAGTTGTTAGTTTTTTTTTGTGAGTCTTAATGTATGTCTACATTAAACTTTTTATTTTAACTTTATTAAATTTGAAAGAAATAGAAAGAATAGCTTGTGTCTTAATAATTAAAAAGTAGGGTTTTAGTCTCCCTTCTTACTATCTTTGGTGAGTATTTTTTAGGTAAGATTGATTTGTTTCGTTGGTAAAAGTTTTGCACTTGTATGTGTGACTGATGGAGTGTATTTGTTTGAGAATGATTTTTAACAGTGATTTTTTATAAAAGTTCATCTTTATCAAAAGGTAAGTTTATGTTTTTTTAAAGGGAAATTCAAAATAATTCTAGATTTTGGTTCGTGATTGTGTGAATGACTTTTGAATTTATCAATTTATAATATACTTTTAGATTTAATATACTAAAATTTATTTTCCAAAAAACAATTTTTATATTTCTAAAAAATATTTTGAAAGATAAAAATTATATTTCTAAAATTCAAATTACTCATTTTAAAATATTGTTTTCAGAATGACTAATTTGCATTTTGAAACGGAAATTTTCAGAATATAACTTGTACTTTCTAAAATATATATTTTTGAAAATGTCCTTTAATGATAATAAACACACTCTTCTAGATTTGATTTACTAGAACGGGGACAATTTTCAGAAAATCAATTATAGAAATTATTCTTTCTCCCATAAATAACCCAAATTCCATAAATACCCCAAATTTCATAAGATGTTTCATAATGATTATATAAGGATGTGTTTAATGTTTAGGATTATTTTCTTTTTTCTTAATAGTAAAATAATTAAATAAGTTGTTAGTTTAATAGTAAGTATTAGAGTTTGTCTCCATTAAACTTTTTATTTTAACCTTATAAAATTTGAAATAACTGTTCTTAATCATGATAAAATATACAAATTTTGATTTTAATTCTTATCTTTCTTTATTTCTCATGCCTCTAAAACTTGCAATATTTTATTAGTTACGGTCCTTAACAATTATATTTTTTACAGAAACAAAAATAAAACATGTTTATTTTTTAAGGATCAAGGACATTTAATTTTTTAAGAATTAGTTAAACTAATTTTGTTTTTTTTTTTGTTCTTATCTAAATTATAGGGTCCTCAAATTAGAGACTCACAATATCTTGATGAATTATTGTTTTTTACCAATGCTTGGTGAATAGGATGCATAATTATAGAGATAAGTTAATTGTTGGTATTAATGTAATTGAATCAAAAGTTAAACATTCAATTATTTTATGCTCATTCAACTAGAAAGACAGGATTTACTTAAGAAATCTTGGTATAATTTTACTTAAATTAACAGCAAGAAAACATAATACAGTTGACAAACATCCCTATATTTTTGGAATGCTTGGTTGTTAATTTTGATGGTTCGGTGTATTGAAGGGAAACAAAAAGGAGTTTGATAGTGTAAGTTAAGAGAAGAAAGGGGCCACTTTATATTTCGCGCCAAGTGAATAGGGGAGCGCCAAAATCCATTTCCCAGTGTCTCTGTGGCTTCTTCTTCTACACTCTAAACCTAAAACTCCGAATCCGAAGAGAATGAAGGGTGGCACGGTTCAGATTAGCTGGCACGAGAGCAAACCTGTCTTAACCCTCGATTTCCACCCTCTCTCCGCCACTCTCGCCACCGCCGGCGCCGATTTCGACATCAAGGTCCCTCTCTCCCTCTCGCTCGATGGGCATCTGATTAGGGTTAATTATTCGCTCGATTTCATTGGTTTTCTTGTGTTTTCAGCTTTGGTCGATAACACCCGCGGGGACGCAGAAGCTTCCCGTAGTTTCCTATCTTAGTAGCCTCTCTTACCATAACTCTGCAGTCAATGTTATTCGCTTCTCTTCTTCCGGTAATTCCGAAACGCCGCTTCTCTTTCTCCTCCTAGAGTCAGGATACAACAAAATTTCATTGGATCAAGTAGTTATCAAGTTAATTCACTAGTATACTTTCATTGTCGCGAAATGGAACTGATTAGATTTGCATTATTTTTCCTCGCTTATTGTGCTGCAAGAAGCTGTGTAGTGCTTTCTTTTAGTGACAACTTCTACTTATGATTATTTGCAGGGGAATTGCTGGCCTCTGGTGCTGATGGTAGGACCTTGGTTAAGGAATTTTGGCTTGAGTTAATGTAATTAGGCAATGTTCTGTCTAAATCGGATTTTGTGTTCCTTTATCCAGGAGGGGACGTGATAATATGGAAGCTACATTCTGCCGATACTGGTCAGACATGGAAGGTTCTCAAGATGTTACGGTAAGACATTTGACATGTCTAAAGGAGCAGTTACAAGCACATAATTTAAAAGCTGAACATTGTAAAAAAGTTAAAAGAAATACAGAAAGGCTGTATGGCAGATTTCCCATATTTTAGCTGCCTGATCTCTATTCTGTTTGTCAAATTGTATATACCCCAATTTCCAGAGTTTATTCAGAGTGGGAGTGCCAAATTTGTGCTTGTGCATTTTTATTTAAAATATTGATATGAATGTAATTCGATTTATTTATGGAAAAATACACGTGTTTTGGAAAGAATTAATATTATTAGTTTAGCAGTACAAACTATGACTACAACCATTCGTAATGACCAGTTACAATAAAGCCTTATCTCAACAGATGAAATTGGAAAAAAGGATCACAGGACACCATTAACTTCAGTTAAAAACCAAAGCTCCAGGAACCATTGTAAAGATCAATCGCATTATTTATTTTTTTCAACAGTCATGTTTTACTGCATTGATTTCTGGCTTATAGGTGATATTTTTATGCATTAGATCTCATCTCAAGGACATTTTGGACCTGCAGTGGTCTACCGATGCCACATATATCATATCTGGATCAGTTGATAATAGTTGCATTATATGGGATGTTAACAAAGGTAAGAAAGAGAACACATGACTGTCTTTGATACACTTGAATCGAGGCACATGGCAGTTGATACGTTGTACTTGTAATGACAATTGATGTTGTGTGGTTTACGTGCTTATACTACATTATTCTTCTTTGTCAGGGACTAGCCTTCAGAAGTTGGATGCCCATGCGCACTATGTTCAGGGGGTTGCATGGGACCCTCTAGGAAAATATGTTTCTTCTCTTAGTTCTGATAGGACTTGCAGAATTTACATGAATAAGCCTCATAAATCAAAGGGCACTGAGAAAATCAATTATGTTTGCCAGCAAGTCATTTCTAAGGCAGATCATCCATTATTAAAAAATTCTCAGGTTAGCATATAAAGGTCCATATCAGTCTTTATTTGCATCATGAATGGTTGTATCATACCTGAACGTCAGGCTTGATTTTCTTAATGCAGGAGACAAAATTTCACCTCTTCCACGATGAGACATTGCCATCTTTTTTCAGAAGATTAGCATGGTCTCCTGATGGTTCATTTTTAGTTGTGCCTGCAGGTATTAGCTTTGAGTTCAAGTGCTTGTTTCAGTTAATCTTCTCGTGCTACTTCCAAGGATGAGCTCTTGTTAAAGAATTTTCTAGAATCTGGCCAGTTTTTGAACTTTTTGTAGTTTATCATCTTTTATTTTACAAGGAAGTGAATGAGTGTCTAAGTCAAAGCTGAAAATTTTAAAATTTTCCCCTTGTTTTACATGTCATAATTTAATTTCCACTTATTGGTTGAATCATGTCTATTAATTTCTTTCTCATACCTGAATTCCTGCATAATATTTACTATATACTTTGTTTCTTATTGATAACTTTATATCGCACTTTACATATTTCAGGCTCTTACAAAATTAATACTGCATCCGAGTCTGTGAATGCGGCTTACATAATTTCTAGAAAAGATCTTTCTAGGTAAAATTTCAGATATTTTATCCTTTTCAAGTACAGGAGACATTATGCAAACCCAAGACAGTTCTATCTTTTCTTTCTAGATGATTAGTTGAATTTCAAAGCCTCAAACTACAATTTTCTCGCTTTATGTTCAATTATTCATGTTAAGTTAATGGATCGAGTTACAGAAGTATGCGTTTGTGATGTGTTACTTTATTTATTTGACCTTAATATACAGGCCTGCTATACAGCTCCCCTGTGCAAGTAAAGCTGTTGTAGCGGTCCGGTTCTGTCCCATAATTTTTAAACTTCAGGGGACTCACTCACTCAACTCAGGTATTTGGGTACTTGTATTTTATCAACAGTCATCATATATAAATGGTCTTTAATCAAGCCAAAGGACATTGTGTAATCCATACACTAATCATCACCTGCTGCTAGATTGTCTTGTTATAATTTAATTGTTTGAGTGGCATGCGAGTCAGCTTAAATCTCAGACTTGCACTGCCACCTAGTATTTGGTTAAAATTCTGCATGTCTTGGACAATTTCTTGCTCAACAGAAGCCTAATACTGGTTTTGTTTAGTGCAGCCGGGGTATTCAACCTCCCATATCGCATCGTATTTGCTGTGGCCACTTTGAATTCTCTGTACATTTATGACACCGAGAGCACATCTCCGTTAGCTGTATTAGCTGGTCTTCACTACGCCGCAATAACAGATATTACCTGGTAAATTTTATTTGCTAGCAATTCCTTTTTAGGTTTGAGAATTATAATTTTTTAGGGAAAGGTTTATCTCTAACTGGTATTTGTTCAAAAGGTCATCTGATGCTCGTTATTTGGCATTGTCATCACAAGATGGTTTCTGCTCTTTGGTGGAATTTGAGAATGACGAACTTGGATCACCTTACTCTTTATCTGGTAAGCAGCCTTCCTTTTTCTTCTGTCAACATCACTTCAATGTTTTTTAATTTCCCCATACATATTTTTGTAGAAGGAAAAGCCAAGGAGCATAGTAAAAGTACTTTACGGACAGGCAATGACACTGTTACTGTACCATCTGGGAATTTTAGTGCAGTTCTATCAGAGAGCAAGGAAATGGAGTCAGAAGGGAAGGCTGGTGACATGGTCACTGTAGCGTCTGGGAATATAGGTGCTGGAATGACAGAAAACAATAGCACTGTAACACAAGAGCAGCCTGACAACATGGTCGTTGAGGCAACTGGGAATTTTGAAGGGGTTATAGCTGATAGTAGGAAAAATGAAGCAGAAGAGAAAACTGATGATATGGTCATTGAAACAACTGGAAGAATTGGTGCTGTTGAATTAGATAGAAGAAAAGCGGAACCAGAAGATAAGGCAACGAAACAGCTACGGAATTCTGGTACTGTAACTTTTGGAGCTCAAGACAAGGCTGAGAAACTGCCAGCTAATCCAGATTCAGATGGAAAACAAACGGAATCAAAGGAAAAGACAGCAACTCTGCAATCAAGTTTGGACGGTATAAAATCGGGATCCGAAGAGAAGTCTGGGCAACAATTGTCCAGTTCTAAGAGTACACCCTTATCAAATAAGTCAGCCAAGAAGCGTATCACTCCTATTGCCATTGATCCATGATTTTTCAATTCCTGATAAATTCCATCCACGCCCGCCTGTGTACATCTTTTTGTGCGCCATTTATTCGGAAGTCACATTTCCCTTTTGTTGTTCTCATTATTTTTGTTGACATATTGTGTAACATAGATTCCAATATAATATTTAGTGAAAACAATCTTTCATATTGAAACAGACTTTTTTGGACCTGTTTTTCTTATCGTGCCCCATCTCGTGTTCGAAGATATAAAGTGCATGAATGGCAAATGGAATTATTTGAGAACACAACGGAGAGACGAAAGATAAACACTAAAACTTGGTAAAAGGCATAAAATATCTATCTCGGCTTATGTTTAAAGGAAAGTCTTTTTTGCTACCGTATGTTTCGCTTTATTAAGTTTCGTTAGAGATATGATTCAATTAAATTAAATAATGAGATTTGATAGGAAAATATATGTTTTTATTTTAGATTTTAATTTCGCTTTTAATCGCTTTATCGCTTCTTTATTATAAATAAAATATTTGTGTGTAACTCAATCTATTATATTTTTTCTCAATTTTTCTCTTCTCAATATAAATAAAAACAAACATTTCTTCAAGGAAATGATGATCATGTTCCATGTTCCATGGATACATAGATTCGGCAACTGACTTTTATCAACTTGTGGAATGTGCACATTACCATTTATGCAATGTATCTGTATTTCTTTACCATGTGTATCCAATATTCTGTAACGTTTTTTTGCTTTCCAACTTCATCAAATATTATAAACATGTCAACTTATGTATATATTACACTTGACTGTATCAGTCTCCACACAATCTATGATTGTTCCAAATGCAATGTGCAAAAAACAGATATAGATTTGAACATTAAGTGTCTGAAATTCTGAATACGGGTGGTCCCATGACGGATCCTGTCAAATGGTGCCGTGCCTCCATTTTTCACGAGGCCGAAAGAAAAGTAAAACACCGCATCCAAGTGAAGCAAGGATTTAAACACAAATCCATTCGAATAAAGAACAATTAACAGGGAATCTGATAAAAAGAAATTGATTGATTTGTCCTTTCCTTCTCCTCTTTTTGCGATGCAGAAGAACAGTATTGTCATGACCAAAACAAAAAATCATGACATGCATCTGAGACATTACGTTTACTGATATACAAAGAATTGGCAAATTAAATAACTACTTCGTGTTTCATTTGTTTTGACAAGTTGGTGTGTGTATTTGGACCATACTTACAAAATCTGGTAAAGCTGAGTGTTGAAGAAAACCACGGTAGATGGCAGAGTTCAAAATTGAAGAATGAGACGGCTTCAGACTTATGGTGTTAGAACCCGATCCATACTTCTTAGGAGGCATCAGAATTTTTTGAGGTAGGCTTGCAATTACTAAGAATGTTAGTCTCTCTAATCTGCACCCAGAAATAAAATACGTGTAAGTATTTTTTTTAAAAAAACGATGAAGCAGTAGAAAGTAAGAGAAGTATTCTCTCTGAGACGTGGAACAAGGGCTAAAGATTTAGTTGAGCACCAACCCTAAAGAAAAGCTATAACTAAATTCATCTGACTCAAGAAAAAGGGAAAAAAATTCTTTTAACTACAGGGTATATATGAAAAGATAAATTATGTTTTGACAATTCTTTTATATACAATAATATAATAATAGTAACATCTAATTCAACCTATGATATTTTGACGAATAATCAAGTGATTGCTAACTGGTTGTATAACTAATATTAATTATGATATCATAATAGCGGACATATATACTCTAACATGCATAAGTCAACTTGAGGAATGTATGTCTAATTCCTAAACATATAAAAGTCATGCTTAAATCATACCACATACTCCCAGGCAAAACTGAAAAAAGTGTATTAGAAGATAACTGAACTTACCGAGTGATTCAATTTGTTGAAAAGGAATTTGAGATTCAGAAAAAAGTTGGGACAGGATAATTTCATTCCACATATCAGGTACTCCAGGAAGACACCAATGGCTACAATCTTGAATAGATGGATTGTCACTCCAATTACCAACATGTGCATCACTCCGGAAAGCAGACATAGAAGTAACATGGAGAACATTTATAGGAATATTAACATTCTTTACAACGTCTAAAATTGTATCTGAAAACAAGCTTTGATAGCTTCCATCAGTTTCTAATGTTGGGTACTGGGTCACATTGCAAATTCTACGGGTAAGATCACTGCACCAACCATAAAGTCTGGATCAGTAACTTTTGAAGCGAGATTTCAAAGATAATTCCTGTGCATGAATAAAAATTCCTATAAACTGAGCCAAGCTACATGCAAGTATATATTTGAGGCGAGAGGAATGATAGGGCATAGTTCTCACTAAGGTTAGGAAAAGGTTTACCAAGGAAAGGAATAGTTTTAAGCAATAATATAAACTATATAAAGAAAGATAAACATGTTTAAATATATAATCATGTTAACAGTAAAGTAGGAATACCTCCAGTGAGAAGGCTCAAAAGTCCTAAAGAAGATGCGTGTTCTATTTTTATTAATCTCTCTCTCAACCCATGATGCCCAAGTTTCAAGTGCTATTCTAAAGCCAGCAGGAATTGACATCCCAAGTTTAAGAGATCTTCCAACCTGGAAATAACAGCCCCTGTTGAAAGAAATAAGAGGCCAATTATACAAAAGGAACAAGAAAAAAAGATTTAAAAATATGAAAACGCAGATTCTGCCTAACAAAGAGAAATTCAAAAAGCAACTGAATGAATATTTAATGAATAATGAATCTGTTAGGCCTGATGGGGAAAATCACGGTCGGTAATGGGTCAGATCAAAGGCCTAGAATCTGGAAGGTATATGTCAGATCAAAGACCAAAATAGCAGTATAGAAGGATTTAAACTGGTTAATAGACTTGTGGCTAATGAACCTATCACTGAAAAAACCCATAGATTTGTGTTAAAGTCTATTACAAAACAGACAATGATGTAATATTATCTATTAAATATTAATATTTTATTAAGAATCATACTTTTTATAAACAGTCTGTCAATAAAGTCTAGTAGGCTTTTATAAAAATGCATAGCTTGACCATCTTAGCTAAAAGGCTTTTTAAGAAATTCAAGCAGCCTTTTTGCTAAATAAGTTAAGCCAAGACAAGCTTTCAATGGGTGGCTCTAAGCTCTTTACGGGTAGCCTAACTTATTTCCAACCCTATTTGGAAGAAATGGTTTTCAGTAGAGTGTAGGAGAAAAGACGGGATCATTATTCTCTTGCAATCAGCTTTGGGGTTGTGAAGTCTGGGCAGAGAATTTCATCCCTATGGAGCTCTAGGCTTTGGGTAGTTAGGGAGAGTAGGGAGGTCACACATTTCTGTAATCTCTTTCCTATTCCTTTGTTAATATTCAATAGTACTACTTTATTTCCAAAGGGGTGGTTTTTGGTTTCTATTAAAATCAAACGTTTACAACAGTTTTATCTCTGCTTTTAATTGACAGAAGCAAATGGAAGTTAATTTCAAAAGTCTGAGCACTGATACTTTCAGGATGAAAAGCAGACTCCATTCCATCTCTTCCTTTACCTCACCCCCATCCATAATTTCACCACAGCTAGGTTCAGACAATAAACATAATTCTGCTAATAAAACATTTTCTGATTGTAAGTTATATTCAATTTATAAAAAATTATGCTTACAAACAATAGCCACATGCTATTCCCATCCAACAGGAAAGCTGACAGAGAGCTTATCAAGACAGTTTGGAACATTCGTATGAGGCTATGCATGTGAAAGCAAAATCTTTATTATGATGGTTGCAATGTTGCCCAAGTTTGCATGATTTTAACTATAAAATAGTTTCTGTTCACAGATGAAGTACTCTTGAATATAATTTTAAAATATAACAATTACATAAAAAGAGGATAACTACAAATGAACTAAATTAACTACAAATATTAAAATAGATGACAAGATGGGATAACTCCGTTCTTTCGGAAAGTAGAATACGGACATAATGTAGTACATATCTTAGTCCAACCTGAAACTACCCACTACTCCCACTCACAGAGAGTGTTATCAGGTTATGTAGTAAAACTCTTCCCTCCATCCTTCTCACTCTTCAGAAAACTAGATATTTTTCCTTAAAAGATCCAACTGTAATATTTAGATGGTAACCACAATGGGAAATTAGAAAGAATATGCAATTAAGAATGATCGAATTCAGTTTTTCTGATGAATTGCAAGGCTCGGAAGGTTTTGTAAAAGGAGTAAAATATGTGCAGATTAACAGAAGGTTAAGCCACCCCACTTAAAGGATTTGTTAAGTTGAATAAATTTTCTCAAAATGGTGTCAAAGGTATCTTAAGTTAGAAATTGAAAGTATAATACATAGCTCTGTGCCACACTAACAACAAGCAAAATTTCAAGTACAAAGAGTCTCTATCAGCAGGCAAGAATCACAGTAACAATCTCCAGAGTCCAGGGATATAGTTTAACTGGGTAAGGCAGCCTTCTGGTCAAATTTTTTTTTTATAGCATATGTATTTTCAATTGTATGGATCTTAACAATGAGAGGGTAGACAGAGACCGAGAAGGATATTGGAAAAAAAATATTAAAAGGGATATCATATTGAATGGTAAGTTTGAAAAATTGGTTTTCAATCAAAGTGATCTGTACAGATGAGATGACTACCTACTGGAATAAGGTGGTCATTGTTGTGGCCTTGAGGTGATGTGATCAAGGACCAAGAGGAGCCCACACAAAGAGAAGTAGCCACAAGAAGTATGGTTAAAGATCAAGAAAGGGAGAAGAGAAGTCCAAGAGATAAGGAGAGCTTCTAGGGTGTCTTAACTAGAAGCAAGGGTAAGGAGATTGAGAAGGAGCTTCATCAAACCAACAAAGACATGAGGACCCTTAGGATTAGTGTAGATAGGAATAATACCTATTTGTATAAATACTTAGTATTACTTGGTGTTAATCCTCTCTTCTTTAGATCATAGGATTTGGCTAGCTTAGCCTAGTGTGTTTGTACTCTTCTTAGCACAGCTTTGTTTGGTTACAAGGTTAAAAAAGGCATGGGAAGGACAATTCTTGAGATAACTTGAGAGTTTTGTGAAGAGTGTGATTCCTATTCTTTTCTTGGGGAGCTCTTTTCTTAGGTGACATCCCAAGTAGCGAACATCCTAAATTTTGCTTATCTCCAAAGAGGAGTGGCCCTTACCTAGTCAAAGTTGCCCAACTTTGTGCTTCAATCTTGTTCTCAAAGGCAAACCTTCTTTTCTTAGTCTTTCCTTCTTTCTCTTAATCTCTTTTTGGCCTATATATCCTTCTCGTGAGATCCTTATTTAGCCACAGCATACCACACCTATCTATTTCAAGAGCCATCCCTCCTACACATTACACTATTTGGCCACCCAAAACTAAATACCAAACTATACCAAAGATTCAAGAACCAGGCCAAGAAACCAAGAAGCCTTTCTTCCTAGCTCATGGCCTTTTGAGTTTACACCAGTCAAATCACTCCTACAATTCCAACCAAGCACACCATTGCCTTCCCATTCAATCCGCATCATAAAATGACAAGAGTCATCCAATTCCAATTAGTTTCAACTTAGAACTTATCCTACCATCACCTACAGCTTTCACAACCAAGAACCAACCTTGTCCTTCCAAGAATCATTCAAGAACCATACTAAATCCACCTTAATTGACTGAACCAAGCACCCTTCCCTACCTTTCTATAGTTTGACCGAATCATAACCTCACCAAAAACAATCCAGAAAACCCACCTAAGTGCAAGGTTCTTTCTCCTCCTTCATCATCTATGTTCTTGAGCTTGTAGTGGAAAGATCCACCAATCTTGCAAGCCTAACAAGGCTTCCATCATGAAGCTAATAAGAGAACAATAGCTACTATTGTGAACAATTAGGTTAACTGCTATGAAAACTTTCTATCATCGGGGAACAGTTTTTTTGCCCTTACAATAAAGGAAAGAAATTAAATCAAGTTCCTTCTATTCTTCTCACATCAAACGAAGACATATGATTTTTTTAAAATGTAATATTTATTTACTGAAGGCCATTTAGTGCTGGAAGAACATCCACATGTCACATTTGATTTGAGAATCTGATGACAAGGACATAAAGAACTTGATCTAAATTTTGTCCCAAATCAAAACCTACTGATAAACAAATGATAAGAAAAACAGTGAAGGCTGAAAAGCATGGTAATGGAATTAGAATGAACTATAGTAGATATCCCTCAGTCACACGTAGTAACACTAATAGGCAGTGGCTTAACATTAAAATGAGATAGAGAAGGGAAACTCACATATCAAATAGCTTAGATGGAACCCACCAATGCCCAGTATTGAATATCAGAATATCTGAATTCACCCACTGGTCACTTATATCATCCAACTTGTCCAATAAGAGTGTGGATTTGACCCTTTTTGGTGCATGTCTAGGTATCCTGCCCTGCTGGACCAGGAAAACTGAGCGAAAAAACTCAATGGTGAAATTGAAAGCACTGAACCGAACCCCTAAGAACCTGATCTTCTTTGTTATCTGATTCCGGTTCACTTCATAAACTCCTCTCTTATCTTCAACCCCAGCCATGAGCATACAAATCAGAGACTCCCACTGAGTCCTACTCATTGAATCCCCAACAAAAACAACCCTTTTGCCTCTCAACATTTCCAACACACCACGCACATCAAACCTTGGAATCTCACAACTCCTCGGCTTCCACCTCCATCCGAGAAAATCCCTGTCACTCCTGCCATTCCCTAAACAGTCGAATCCCGCTTCTACAAAAGGGCACTCTGTGGCATTGTACAAGGGGTGATCTTGAACCTGCACCCAGCTTCCATCAAAGACATCACAATCTCTGACTGATCCATTGTTGCGCTCAGACGAGAGAACTTGGACATTGGAAAACGCTTGGCTAAGGCTTGGAAGGACGTACATGTAGCCACCTACGGCTACAAAGAAGGAAAGGACAGAGACAATGATGACAAGAACCTGAAACCTGAGAGAGACACATCCGAAGCGGTTGTTGTTGGTGTTGTTATGATTGAGTCTGGGACTTCCAACGGCGAGGGACCTTCGATTGAAGGAAGAGGTTTTGTTGAAGGAAATGGACCTATTCAGAGCACTCATTGTGACAGAACAGAGCCATCACGCTACGCAACCGCTGAGCAAGTTGAAAGGGCAAATAGAGTGACCCAGATGAGAAAGATTCGATTTTGGAGAGAGATGAAAGAAACCCCGATGCCAAAAATGGATAAAGTATGCCAATACAGAAAAATCAAAGTCCGAGGACAGAAGGAGAAGAGTTGTTGTGTACATTATTATGACATTGTTGGACACAGAACACAACATGTTTCATCAGAACTCACTCAGTGGGGTTAGGTACTCTTTTTTTAATATGGACTAAAATACTTTTTCATTCCTACAACTTCTATATCTCTCTCACAGAAATTTAATCACTCTTTTCTTCTCATAATCTAATAGAATTATGTAATTGTGCCATAGAGTAGTTAATTAAGACACATTGGTAATTTCTAATAAATATTTTTAACTTATAATAAAAATATATTATTGATACTTTTTAAAAGCTTATCAATTTTCATGATGATTATTAATAATTGTAAGTGTTTATATTAATAATAATATTTTTGTATAATATATTTATTTTTATAATGGAGGGTAATAATAATGATAATAAAATATTTAATTGGTTTTTGTAAATTAAATTTGTAAACAGTTTGTTGTTTCTGGATAGTTCTGGTGGTGTTTAGATTTGATTGTCAACCATGGTTTTATATTCACGTCTGCCAGCTTAGATCTTACTTTCCATCCATGGCATATCTGCTCTCCACTCTTTTTCTTTTTTAATAAAAACGTGTTGGGATCAGAACTGTTGTGATATATTCAAATATTTATTAAATTATTAATTTAACTTAAGGAAGGAGACACGGGCTGATATGTGAGACAAATTTGGATGATAATTATGAATAGAGATTTATTTCACATCCTATTATACACAGGAATCATAAACTTAATGCTTGAATTTTAGAAACACTTTTATATGGATGTGATTATAAAAATAAAAGAGTTGTTTTTAAGTTTTAAAACATTAAAGTGTAAATAAAATTAGTTTTTATGAGAATAAAAGTTATAAAAAGATGAAACTCTACAATATTACTCCTATATCAAAGATAACATAATAATTAATCATTCAACTAATTAATTGATTAATGCAAAGAAGAAAGAAAAATAGAAAAAAAACAAAGAAAATATAAGAAAACAAATGAATAAAATAAGTAAATATTATTTTAATTTAAGAGAAAATAAAACAATCTCATAACATTTGTGATAAAAAGTTAAACATAGCTATTGAGTTCTAATACGTTGATACTACCGATTAAACTAGAATTATTTAAGTATTATTTTATTATTATATAATATTTTATTAGAAAATGTCAAATAAAAATAATTATTGATGAAGTCAAAAGATTATTTTAGTTTATTTATATCAACACACGAATATAATAGTAAACTCGTGGATAGGTGTGTATACTGTCCACCATAAGAATGTGACTACTTTTAAGATTAGATTTGATTTGATTGAAGTGAGCAGAAAAGTCAATTACAAGTGGAGAATTATATAAGTGACAATAATAGCAGATATTTGGAGTTATAGAAAAAAATATTCTATTTAAGAATCATAATTAGGATGCAGTGGAAATTTTCACCTAGAATTAAAACATGATCATGAGTCACTGCAAAATATAAAACAGGTAATATTTTTATATACCTTAATCCAAATACTTGTCTTAAATCCTTGAGTTGATAACAGGGATGTAACTTTTAATCAAAATCTTCTCAGACAACATATATGTTTACAACTTATAATTCTCTGTTTTGCTGTCATCATATGTTATGAGATAAATATATAAAGGACAGTCTACATTATAGTGTGACAACTATGCATCTCAGATTCTGATGTACTCTGTTATATTTTTTAGGATACTTCTACCGTTTGTTGTTCGATGTTTAGAGACAATGCAGGATATCTTATATATAATTTTTTTGTAAGGATTAAAACATCTTTTTATATTTTTCAACTTGTTAATATACTTTTTATTACCAATAAAAAATATGAATGTAATTAACCATATTCATTATAATTACCAACCAAATGACTATTATTAAATCTAGCCATAATAATGGAGCCAATAGGGACAAAATCAAAGATTTTCTCAATCACTTGACTACTACCAGTAGGACTACCTTAGTTGAAAAGAGGAAATTGTTTTTGAAATTATGGTGGGAAGTTTTATAATTACCACCATTTGCAACAATATCAAAGAATTTAATGAAGTACACATACTAAAAAGTTATAAATTTTAAAAGCCAACAAAATATGTTAGTCAGCCCATTTCCATTATAAATTATACATTTCTCTACTTAAAATAATCTTATACTAATCATAATCATAACTGAATGACCTTAGAGACATTTGTTCCAACTCTTTTTTCTCATGAGAAATATCAAAGTGCAGTTAAATAATTGAAAAATAATTTACTTTATCATTTCATTGATATTAATTTGTATACAGATATATTATTATTATAATATTTTACTTGTATAAATCAGGACTAAATTAAAAAAATTATAAATATAAAATATTATTTTTATATAATATATATATATATATATATATATATATATATATATATATTATGGAGTAAACAATTGTATCAAATACAAAATACTCTATTCTTTTTCGTATGACTTTACAATTATTTTTTTCTGAATATTTCCAAACAGCAGAGAGAAAAGTATTTGAAATAAACTAAGTGATGAAATTAGATATATTAATTTTTTTAATTTATTTACAGATTTTACATATAAATACAAATCAGTATATAAATTTAACATTAGTTATATAAGAATTATTATATACAAACAAATTCATATATAATAATAATAATAATTATTATTATTAATATTATTATTAATTTTAATATTATTATTGTTATCATAAATATTATTATTATTAATTATAAAAATTATAATTATAATAATAATTAGAAGAATAATAGTTATAATATGATAATAGAATTTATCAAGTATAATAATTATGTATTCTATAATAATAATAGTAATAATAGAAATATTTGTTGTGATAGTTATATACGATCAAATCCGTATATAAATATAATTTTTTTAAGTGATAGGTTATGCTCCTTAATTTAATGTTGTATGATTTGTATTCATTTATTATTGATTCAAATAGAATTTATATGATTTTATAATAAATATGATTATATTATATTATATACTAACTCAATATTTACATAGATTTATTTTTTTATTGTGATTAAATTTAATACATGAGTAGTAGAAAATGACGCAAATTCAAAAAATAAGCCAAAATAAATACAAAAGTTTAATTTATTATATTATTTTATATTTTGCTTATAAATACCTATATTTTACAAACCTTATTATCGAATAATTATACTTTAACTAATAAGTAAATAAAACGTAATTACTCAAGTAGGATACGACTAATAATTTTTGTCTTTTCATTTGTTTCCAGTATTTTGTTGTAACATATTTAGGATTCAAGCTTAAAACTATTAAATTATTATATTATAAACATTTAATAAAACAATTTTTTTATCGGTATTTAATATAACAATATAATGAACTAAAAAAAATATTATTTATATGTTTACTTAAACATAATGTTTTTGGGACCAAATTATTGGAATGATTTTAAGATTTAACCTTTTTAACCAATCAAAATTTTACAAAAGTTTTGAATCAGTTTATTTAATAAAAATATGGCCTAACAAGTTAACGTAGCCTATTCTTATACAATTAGTCAATATAATATTTAAAAATAATAAAATAACATAAAATGTTATATATATATATATATATATATATATATATATATGTATGTATCTCGATATATAATATTAATAGTTTTGGCAGTTAACATTTTTATTTACCTCTTCATCGTTGACTTTTTAAACATTAACACCTTTACTCGTTTTCTTCATTTTTTTTAAAGAATAGTAGATGTGATTAACAATGATGTCACCAATATCGTGTGTTGTCAAATTATATCATCAAGAACTTCTTATTATTTTAAGTGTCATGTGAGGGACTGAAAATAAAAGACAACTTATTAGCAATACATACAAACAAATAGAAAATAATTTAAAAAAGTTGAATAAAAAATGATATTTTGTAGAAATATATATATATTCGCTATCTTTACACATTCAATTTTCAACTTTGATTTTTCAAAAATGAATAATTTTTTAATTATTTGATGTCTTAAAAATTCAAGACAATATTAGTTGATTTTTATTAATTGTATATCTAAAATTAACGTATTTCGTTATTTTACACATTTTTCACGAAATTAAAGAGAAATAAAGAATCATAAACGGTAGAAAATCAATCAATACAATAGAAAGCTAAATAATAACTTCAATAAAAATGAAAGCATGTCGAGCGTGCAACCATTATATTGACATGGGATTTTGCCCCCAAGGAGCTATGACAATTGATGAAATATTTTCTTGCTAAACTTTTTAATCTTTTTTCTCCTTTTTTTTTTTTTGCCCTTTCTCTCTCCATCCCAATCCAAACAAAGAGATAACAAGAATATAGTTTACTGGTGCATGTTAAGTTTGTCTCCTTCATTTCTTCTGGTGTGCTTACCAAGAACGGTGTTTTTGTACATTGATTTCGTGACATTGATTCTCGTAAACGCTACTCCGTAGTTAAGATACCAAATAAACATTTCTAACTCAGGTTAAAAAAAATGAAGTTTTTTATGTTTTTCAAAGGGAGAAGTATTTTGAGTCACTTTGTATAAGATAAAATAGCTTTGTATAAATTGTACAATAACCATCTTGATATCAAATTGGTGTATCCATATAGACAAAGACACACAAAAGAGGATATATTAATATTTAGTTCTTGAGTATTTTCAGAATATGAAGAGGAGATATCACGAGTCATTAAACTTCTGGTGTCTGTTAAATGGTGACTTTTATGGTTTTCATGTATATGAGGTGCTTCATAAGATTTTGTGGAATGTAAAGGAATCAATTTCATGCACTCCACTCTTGTGATGTTACAACGTTTTCAGGTGGGTTTAGTTTTCTATAAACCTTAAAACCTGTGTCTTCATTCAGTGAGTAGCAGGGTTAAAACGGGAATGTTTTAGCATACTTTTGAATATTGTGGTAAGCACATGCACCGCCATCAGAGAAAAAGCCACTGACTGAACCAGCAAGTTAACTAACAGCCACTATTTTGTGAGTGCTAGAGCTAGTGCTGAAGCTTATCTAACTGTTATGTGTGTCTCAGTCTTTAAGACAATGTGATTTTAGTGGCTGCAAAACACTCAATTACACACATTCAGTATCAGATGCATATACGTGTTATACAGATAAAATTTGAAGGCATTATTATAAACTGCATGCTTCTGATATTATTATATATGAGATCACTATAACTTTTATGTATACGTAATTGGGGTTGTATATAGTTTCGGGAATAGCGTTTATAGCCTTCAACACATAGTTGGCAATCAGATCTTAAGAGTTTACAGATTAATGTAAACCACAAAAGTTCGAAAGAAAAATCTGTCATTCAGAAAATTGGTGAACCGATTTGATCAGTAAACAATGTTCTCATTATTAAACTTATTGCATATACTTTTATATTAGTTCTTCAAGTGACTTGTTAGTTTCTGAATGAATGACCTAGTGGCTGGTATCTTAATGGAATTGAAGATTTGACTAACACTGCTCTCTCTACTCACCCTTCATTGTCTGCACATACACACATCATATACTCCACAGAACAACCTCACTAACAATAAGTGCATGTTCATAAGAAAATCCACAATTCTAAACCTTATTCTGCTATGCAGTTTGTAATTAACCTACAAAAGCAAACATGAAATAAAAGTGCGCTTGTTTCTTACAAATAATCCAAGTTAAAATTAAGGAAGATTTTACTTTGACTCAAGGGAATTTAAGCCACATCTAGGGATTTCTAAATATTTCATGAGTAGATAAAAAAAAAGTGTAAAAATTGATGTTAAGGTAATCTCTCCAATATACAAGAGCATTATTATGGACATCTTATTTTAATTTACATGGATTTTACTGAGTTATATATAATTTTTAAGATATTATTGTAATTTTTGTTTCAATATAAAAGTTTTATAAAACTCCCAGTTTAGGATTTTGATTTTGGTTTTGAACAAAAGAATAAAAAAAATGTATTGTTAATAATAATTTTTTTCTTTATACATATATTTTCTCTTATAAATATAGTTTGGAATACTCCAAATACTTCATTTATATAATTTTTTAATTGATAAAAAATACTTATACTTTAATAATTTTTATTTATACTTTTAACTTTTAAGAACTTAAAATTATTTTTTATTTTTATGATCTATAATTTTATTTAAAACATAAAATCTTAAATTTTATATCTCCTGATTAAGAGATAGACAAGTATTGGAGTTGTTGTACATGGTAAGGAAGTATACTATAGATGGAGATGAAGTGAAATTATGATGAATTACATGAGACATTTCTTTCAATTGAGTAGCCATATTTCAGATATGAGAAACAAGGAAACGCGTGATTTTAATTTGGATATGTCTTCAATATCTTATTAGAAGAAAACATGGTAATATATTTCTTAATTGATTATGATAAATATTAGGTTTAGTTCTTCTCCTTTAAGTTACACTGTAATTTTGTCATTCAAGACGTTCTAGTTAATTAATTTCTATATTTTTAAATTAGGTAAGTATGCTTCTCTATCCTTTTTCTTCTATACAAAATAATCAAATTATGTTTTACTTAACTTTTTCAAGCTAAATAATTTACATTGTGTTCACCTCATTCAAGTCAAAATTCGCATAAAATATTTGACCAAAAGTTAACAAAAAAAAAACTCAAAATTTTCATTCTTCAAACCCTAATTTTATATTATTCAAAATCATTTAAATTTTATTCAAATGTCGCTAAGTTTTTAAAACTATTTCATATCCAAAAATAATCATAAACCCCAAATATTTCTGCATAAGAAAATGAGAATTTGAGAGGTTTATGTAAAATAAACAAAACCATATTTTAATTTGAAAACTAGAACTTAATTATTGTCGGAGAAATAAAATAGAAGACCAAAGTTAAGAGAGAGAAAAAAATAATATAATTAAGCCTACACACTTTATATATTAAGAAGCATGGAAAAAAGATGGAGGCAAAACATTATTGTGCTTGAAATAGAAGAATATTTTAGGACTATAACAAATCATATATAGAAATAATAATCCAAGCACTAAATATTATTAGTCCTTTTTTCGCAGTCATAAATACTGGATCGAATAATTTTTTATAATAAATATTTTTCATGAGAGATAATCCTACATTAAGTCTTACAATATTTATTTAAATAGAATGCTCCTATTATATCTTAACTTATTAAGATCCTACAATAAAATTTGTGAGATAACAAGTCTGTTACTATTAGGCATGTATTAAGTTAAAATTAAAAGAATCATGAATAAACTTTCAATGGATCGCTCTCTCTCAGTACATTTTTTAAATATGGTTTTTGAATTTCATTTACAAGTATTAAAAAAACATTAGTGACTCTTTAAATGAAATAATGACTATTTTACTTTTCATTTAATAAATTTTACTTATAATATATGGGTTTTAATTATTTAAATTAATAATAAAATATGTTTTACGTTAGCTAATTGTTACCACTATTTTTTATTGCTGCAAGTACTATACTGTTTAGAATGGAACCCATTGAGTGATTCTGAAATTAAATCTTAATTAGAGCATGCACTTTGGTCTTTTCATTAAAAAATACTTCAAATTAACATGCGTTCTAATATTAAAATACTTAAGAAAGTTTGATTAGTATATACATCTAAGACCTCTATATATATATAAAGATAAAAGAGTGAGAGAGATAACATGTTTTATATGCGTACCTGGATGAATGAAATACCTCCCTGAGCACACCTTTCTAAAGCTAATGGATAAATATATTCGATTTTTATATATTAATTATACACCTCACAATTTCTTTTTGCAGCCAAGATCAGATTATAATATTACATGTATCCAACCATATACATTCAAATCCATATAGGCATTTTTTTTCAACAAAGAAAATTATTAACTATATTAAATAATAATTATAATATTACATGTATCCAACTCTATATTCAAATCTATGTACGCTTTTTTTTAATCAACAAAGTAAATTATTAACTAAACTAAATACTAATAGATTAAACATATTCATACAAAATTCTATAGCGTGAGTATACACATAACTTTGCAGGAACTATATGCATACAAATTTAAAAGTGGATCATGTACATGCAAATGCAAGTTTTCCCCCATACGCATACAAGCATTGAAATGTCCTTCCATTCTTATTCACTAAGAAAGAAGACACACGATAAAAGTGGATAAAGATGGTTCCATGAGGTAAAAATAAAAAGGAAACAAAGCACATAGTGAGATGAAGAAGGTTTCTTTTTCAGTGCAAATGAAAACCGTTAGGTTTGGAATCCATAAACCACATCTGTTTTAGTGTTTGATTTTATGGCACTGAAAAGAAAGAGGTGACTAAAATATAAAGAAATCTGCTACCGAGTGTAAGAAGACATTAGTTTTGAAAAAACAACAATACATTTAATATTGCAAAAGGTAAAAAAAAAAATTAACACTTTACTGCTAAATGCTTAAAATAACTTAAAAGAAAGACATCACATATGTTTTATCACAGAGTATAGTCTTAAACAATGGTTAGTAAGAGCATGTAAAGGTCTATCAAATCTAGGTACAATGAAACAACAAAATATCAAAGTGATAACTTCCTTTATATAAATCCAAAAATCATTCAGCTGCAATTAAAAGTTTAGAAGAAATGTATGATCTAAAGTGGGATTTTCAGCTTTAGGTTATGATCTGTCTGGCCATGAGTTTTCTCTTTTGACCCCTTTAGGCATCAACATTATCAGATACAAAAACTTGTGATGACATCTGGTTAACTTGTCTTGTTGGAGTAGAAATCACTCGAGTGCGTGTGTGTATATGCGGCACACATGCCAATAAGCATGTATATATGTAATTATGCTCAGAGAGAGAGAGAGAGAGAAAGGGCACAGAAAGTAATAGAAGAAATGGTGATAGAGAGAGAGGGATACATGGCCACAAATCGATATTGTTCATTATTGAATATAGTTCCAAACGTCACAGTTGAATTTATTCCCGGAAGAGAGTCGGCCAAACAAACTTTCCGGCCAACACCCAAACTGGCATACACATTATTATTCTATTCTATATATTATATATATGGCTTTACGTAACCAAGCCAACCGTTATGATTATTCTACAGAACCTTTAGTCAACAATATCCTAACAAACCTTTCCCCTCACACATGACCCTCCCCTAAAATATTACTCTACCTCCTCCTTCATGCTTTTTCTTTTAATTTCCCTAAACTCAAACACTCATCAACATACACATACCACTACCTCTTCTCAATCATGCATACACATACATACATAACCAATACAATAATTATATATAACCTAATTAATCAACAGCCACTAATTATTCACTGATTACCTCATGCTGGTTAAAGCTGGAGGAGCCGTCACAAGCATGGCCGTGGCCGTCGAATCTGAGTCCGGCCGGCATGTCCATGGAGGAGGAAGAGGCCGTGGCTGTGGTTACAGCTGTGGAGCTGAGTAACACGTTTGGTGCAAAAGACCAATCACAAGAAGGGGCTAAAAGCAAGGTGCTAGCGTTTGTGGTGGCAAAACCAATGCATTGTGGTGGTTGGGGAGGGTGAGGGATGGATTGAAGCAACCTGATTTGTCTCTTGAGGAACTTGACATAGCGAATGGCTTCGTCAAGCATTGAAGCCGTGTCCATTTTGGTTCCTCCGGGAACGAGTCTTTGGAGGATGCGGATTTTCTCGCTGATCCTCTCTCTCCTGTGGCGTGCAGCCACGCTCTGAGGGTCGTCGCTGATGCGAACGTTTCTTCGCTTTGGTTTACGGATGGTGGCGGGGTCGATGTCCACGGGTTGCATAGCAGCTATCTTGTACATCATCTCCTTCATGGCTCCTAGCTCCTCTTCTGGCTCTTCATCTTCTTCCATGCTGTGGACACCTAGTATGTCTCCAAGGAAGCCTGAGGAGGAGGGTGGTGCTACAATGGATGAGGTTGTTGAAGGGGGTGTTTGATGCATTTGAAGAAGGTTGGGGTTGTGATTGTGGGGGTAATTGTTGGGCCAAATCCCAGAAGCCAAAGGGTCTTGGACTTGGAGAATAATATGGTCATGATGATGATGATGTTGTTGTTCATTAGTTTCCATCTTTTCAAGATTCCAAGTGCTGTTCACATTTGTGAATGCACTAGTGGTGGTGTTCTGGTTGGTGTCCATGTCGACCAAATTGAAAAATATATGGGATGGGGCTAGCTGCTTCAGATCGGTGTGTTGTAGTTTAATTTGTTGGTTTTTTTTAAGGATTAATTGGCTCAAAAGGAAAAAAAGGAAGGAAATTGGAGAGGTAGCTAGGTAGCATGAAGGAAGAATAAACAGGGTTTAACTTTTGGTGTGATCATATGCTTGAAATGAAAGGCCCTTATAAATATATAATCAAAGTACTACTACTACTACGTATAAGAGGATGACAGCTGTGAGGTTGAATTGAAGGAATAGGAGGTTAATTAGGCTTACCTTGAAGCTTTTGTGGTTGTCTCTGAATTAACATAGTAGTATGTTTGATGGCTGTAAAAGGTGGCTAGACCCTAGAGAGGGACCCGAGGGAGAAGAGAAAGAGGGAGAGGAAGTATTAGGAACGGGTTTTTACTGAAAGGGGAGTGACTGCAAAAAGCATGTCCATGAATCAATAAAAAGAAAAGGTGGTAAAGCAGATTAAAGGAGATTCAATGCGCTCTTCTACGAAATACTATCAATGCTATGTTGCCCTTCACATCCCAAAACCTAGTTAATTTGCACGGATGGGATAACTCATATCTTAACTCTCTGTTTGCTTTCTTTTTCTCGTTAAGAACAGCAAATAAACAATTAATATAAGATTAACTCAATCACAAAGTCAAAAAAAACAACGCCTTTGTTTTTCGTGGAAAATTAACAAAATGGTTGTTACCATCATTTTTTTAACTCCTAATATATATAACAATCGAGGATAATGTTATAAATTTCATGTTAACTAGTATCACTATATAAAATTACAACCACAGTTAGTAATATGCAAGTAAAAAGCTTTTATCCTAAAATTAATTTATGGTAATAAAATTCTATATAAACTTTATACCGCTAAAGAAAACTGCTATATGAGTTGTGTTAACTAGAACTAGGTTTAGAAATGTATTTTGATTTAGAATATTTAACAAATGTTTTCTCTCGAAAACATGATTTTAAAAGTTGTAATGCAACTCCAAACAAGCGATTAATTGATTCAGATTGACCTGGTAATGTTTTAAAATTCCAATTATTTTAAGAAAATACACTCCTACATTGCAGAATATTTTTCAAATTGAACTTTTTAATAACGAAAATCAAGGTATTTGATGAAAATATTAAGTCAAAGATCCAATTATTATTACTTGAGACATGATAAGACCTTTCCAGAAAATTGAAATGATTCTATGAAATTTAGATTAGATTAGGTTAAACTGGTCATAAGGGCTGCTATGCACACAGTAAGATGCCTCTTTTCCTAGAGCAAAACTTTTCATGTTAAGATATAAGTGTGATATAAGGAATGAAAATTAAGGTAAGGAAATTAAGAAAAGTCAGTGTTTACAGAAGCCAATAGCAGTGCTTCCCAAATGCTGTTTTTGGTGGTTTATGTGCAGGGTTACAGATACAACAGAATGATAAAATTTTATCAATAAATTAGTAGATATCAGATACTGCATTATTCCAGATATATAAATAAACTGTATAGTTTTGGAGCATATGTTCCTATATTTTGCAATATAAAAAAGGTTAAAATGGCATAAGCAATGAGATGACTGATTGCAGAAAAGGAGAGGAGGTAGGAAAGAGTAGATGGGTTTCTTTCTCTCTCCAAATTGATTTTTGGGGCACTGAAATCCTAGGGCTGCTTCTCCTTTATTACCATTTTAATGTGCCTCTTGCCATTTGGTATATTCCAGTCTCCCTCAATTCCCTCAATTTCGGGATTGATGAACAGTTAGATTGCGTCCTCAAAGTCACACCTTACACCCTTCTTACAAATCCATAATTCTAACACCAAATTTGCAATGAGTGAGATAAATGACAAGCTCTGGAAAAATGTACAGTGACAAGGTTTTTTAACAAGTTACAAATTATTTTAATATATATGAAAAATTTTCAGTTTACTTTTCTAGTTTTTGTCTCATATTTTTTTTAGTACTGATAAGCTATTAAGAATATGTATAAAATTTTTTATCAAAAAATAATTCATATATTAAAAAAATTAGTGTTTTACACAAAAACAATTTAAAGTCAAGTTCTTAAAGTTTAGAGTCAACTCATATAAATAATAAAGCTTAATAAAAAAATCAATTAATTTATTTAATTTAACTAAATGAGTAACTGACAATTTAACTGAATAATTCAGAAATAGTTTGACTTGCATTCCTACCACATTCAATTCAAAGCATTGCATTCCTACCACATTCAATTCAAAGCATCTAATTATTTCTTCAACTTCTTTAACCTTTTTTTAACTGATTTTGAGGCTCAAATCAAATTTGGATGTTTTTCCAAACACTATTTCGTTTTCTTCCGAATTTAAGTTAAATATGCACAGCTGAGGTTCAGTTTGTTTTATTTTATTGTTATTTAAAGTTAATAAATCCAATTAAAAAAAATTAATTAGTACAAAATATGAATATATAATTTTTTATCAGCAAAAAGTTATATTAAGTGATCAATTTTATTTCTGTATCTCTACATCTTTGTATTTGGATCGGAACACCTCTAATACTTCATTTATATTATTTTATTCTTTCATGAAAAAAATTATATTAAATATGTATATGTATATTGCACATAAGTTGGAGCATTTCATTTTCTGCACTTAATATAACTATATTTTAATTAAAGTAATTTAAAAAATTAATAATAACCAAGATAATAAGAAGAATAACGCATTGATAAAAGAGAAATGATAAAACCACTTATAATTATTAAGTAAAATTATAGTTAGAAGAATGTGCAACGGATAAAAAACAACTGTAATACTTATTCGCCAAACTGTAATTCACCGAAAATTTGTCATATTCCTAGTAATATTATATCCAGAAATATTATTTTCATAAACCTGTTTATTAATATTTAGTAATTTTAGACAAAAATAAAATAAAATTTATGTAATGAAAAAAAATTGAAAAATTAAAGTGAAAGAAAGGTAAAAGAATGTAATAGGAACGGCAATTATTGAAGACAACAACTTTTATTCTCGTTAAAATATGAGATATCCACCTTATTGGACTCATGAAAATAGAATCCACTTTATATGCGAGAATTTAATGTTTGCAAAAAAGTATATATTTTGATAAGCTTTTTAATAAACATGCAAATATTTATTACCATTCTGTAGAAGAAAAATTACAATTGCTTATATATATATATATATATATATATATATATATATATATATATATATATATATATATGTATGTATTATGTAACCATTCCGAAAGAAATTCCACGTAGCAATGGGAAAAGATCAAATTACTTAAAATTATTTAATCAATAATTTAAACACTTATCCTTAAAAAATAATATAACTAAAAATCTAAAGAATTTCTTAAAGCTTTTTATGGAAAATAGAATGAAACTATTGAAAATAAAATCTCAATTATAAACGAAAATCATTTAAGAGATATAAAAAAATTAAACTTGTTAGACTTGATTTGTTTAAAACTATATCATTTGAAAAATTGTTTATATTAGTGATTGGAGAAAGTATAAGATAATAATATTCTTTAAAACCAATATTAATTATAGCATAATTAACAATAATTTGCATATACGAAATAATTAATAACCAAAATCATAAAAAAATATATATCACCCTTCCATCTAAGGGCATATATATGGTCTTGTATCCAATGTCTAGATGGCATAAGTAATTGCTAATTAAATTAATTTATACGCGAATGAAATTGTTAGGAATATATGATTATTAATTAGAAAAAAAGTGTTTGCTTATTGTTTTAGCTTTTTTTGAAATAATTTGTTTACAGTATTAGTTAACTACCCCGGGAAAGTTTACTTTTACCCAGAAAAGTGACACAAAATTAATCTTACTTTTTAAAAAATTGTAACATTATCAAGAGATTTTTTATACCCAGAAGATATTGTTATCCTTTTCTATCAAATATGAAAATTTATATATATATATATATATATATATATATATATATATATATATATATATATATATATATAT